>Ga0247733_1000026_pt1 | contig 254117 bp, 228 predicted proteins | sample UWRJL043104R2_FD_180932 | JGI IMG/M metagenome (GOLD analysis project Ga0247733, IMG submission 180932) | Plant litter microbial communities from Arlington Agricultural Research Station in Wisconsin, United States - UWRJ-L043-104R-2 | ecosystem: Environmental > Terrestrial > Plant litter >... | reverse complement strand
TTGCTATCGAAGACGAGGCGGAGCAGCAATTACTTGACGAATCCGCGCCGACCGAGGTCACGGAGGTTGTGCAAGTCACTGAGTCGACGCCTGATCAGGTCGTCATCACCGAGACTGTCAAGGTCAAGAAGACGAAGAAGGCTGCGAAAGGCAAGCCTCAGCCAGAGCTCGAGGCTACTGCTGTAGTGGAGGCCGAACCTCTCGCGCCGGTTAAGGCCAAGAAAGAGAAGAAGCGCAAGTCCGATGTGGGCGCGGAAACTGTTGAAGAGCCAGTGGCCGCCCCGAAAGCCAAGAAGGCGAAGAAGACCCAGGCTTGAGTGTTTGCAGACACTATGAATCGGCGGGAAGGTTTTAACAGTGCTTGAACGTCCCGGAACGTCCGGGGATTATGTTACGGCAGTAAGGGCTCACGACGGCAGGGGGCTCGGGGTATGAGGATCATCATCTTTATGAGCGTATGATATCCACAAAGCAATCTCCGGGAACAGTGACTATAGCCATAGAATTCATGATTCATATATCGACATACATGTCTAGCATACATCTCACCTCTGTTGTGCCTTCGACCTTCAATGCTTAGCCGTTGACCACGACACCACCGTTGGCGTGGATCGTCTGTCCGCTGATTGAGCTGCTATCCGCACTCGCTAGGAACACGAAGCAAGCCGCAATCTCACTCGGTTGAGACGGCCTGCCCATAGGGCTGGTAAAGTTCTTGATCGCCTCGTCGTTCATAGTAGAAGGGATGAGCGGTGTCCAAACGGGCCCGGGCGCGACAGCGTTCACGCGGATGCCCTTGCTGACGTACTGGTTGGAGAGACCGCGGGTGAAGGAGACGATGGCGCCTTTTGTTGAGGTGTAATCGAGGAGATCAGGGCGGCCAATGTAGGCATTTATGGAGGCATTGTTGATGATGGTTGATCCCTTCTTCATGTGCGGGAGGGTGTATTTGGCGAGGTAGAAGTAGGGGTGGATGTTGGTGTTGAAGGTCTCGATCCACTGGTCCCTGTTTCGTTTCGTCAGTGACCTGTTAAACCTTAAAGTACGGGGTGCATCGCGACTCGTCAGGTTGAGTATCTGTGCCCAAGACAACGGGCATTGACGCTCGTCTGGCAAAGCTTCCGAATTTGGTACGGGGAGAACTTACTCGGAAAGATCCTTGATGTCCTCCACCATCATCTGATACGCCGCATTGTTGACCAGGATATCCACACCACCGAGCTGCTTGACTGCCTCATCGACAAGCTTCTTGCAGTTGTCCCGGTCCCTAAGATCCGTAGTGTGCAGGTAGCACTTACGGCCCTTCTCCTCAACTAGCTTCTTGGTCTTCTGCGCATCCTCCTCTTCTTGTTTCAGGTATGCGATGAAGACATCCGCGCCCTCCATGGCGTAGAGGATGGCGATAGATCGACCGATGCCAGAGTCACCGCCTGTGATGATGGCCTTCTTGCCCTCGAGTTTGCCCGCCGCTTTGTACAGTTGGGAGCCGCCATCCGGTGTGGGAAGTTGATCGTAGAGCGGCTGCGGGTCCAGATCCTTCTCTAGGCCGGGAGCTTTCTGGTGTTGGATGGGGACTTGGTAGCCTGGGGATGTTAGTTCTGGACATGGTGGTTGTGAGGCTTGGAGTCTTACCCTTCTCGAATTGGCCTTTGTCGGTCATTTTGAATTGTTGAATTGGAGTTTATGGGTTGGCAGGATTAGGGTGTTGTATTCGAGGATATTTGATGAGTAGATTGAGGCTTCAGACTGATGTATTGATTCGGGGTTTTTTGTATCTATTAATTATTTTGATGTGACATCACCGGGATTATGTATGAACGTCACGTCGACCGCATCCTACGTATAGTGGGTGGAGCCTCTTTCCATATTCGTTGAGCTTCTACATATTTTTGTGGCAAGCAGTCTAGAGTTCACAACCATTCGAATGTACCGTATGGTGCATGCTATCACAATGTACTTGATAGAGAAAAGGGAGGGTTTAGACCTTTCTTGGTGATTGGGCACGGCACGCGTTCGCAACAAAGTACATTGCTACGATGAGGTCATGCCTTTCGAGTCCGTGCACTACCCGTAGACCCTTGCAGCCTAGGCATTTTCCGGTTAGACTTCCGTACGAAGTTCGAGCCACAAGGGCCACGACCACGACAGTGAACTCGTATCCTGTCTGCGGAGAACCAAGTAAGAAGCAATCTGAGGGAAGGCGACTTACATAAGAGCATACGCGTCGCATATTCAGTTGGTGTTTCCATCACTTCGTGATATAACCTCTTAGGAAGCTGAGGTCCACACTATCACAGGTGGGGAGCACTGAAAGCATACAACAGGTACACATAAGGATCAATAGTAATAGTAAATTCGCTTCATTCGTAGGGTATCATCGACGCTATCGTACAACAATCATAATATCCGCCTCCATGTACATGTACATGCCGCCTCACACATCAGAAACGACGTGTGATGGGCTTCCTTCGCTGGCGTCTCTCCTAGACGACGCGGCGCGCGTTCCTTCCATCAGTACCATGCATGCGTCGAGTGCCAGCAGCCTTCAAGAAATTAGCAATTGTAAAAGACACTGGACTATCAAACGAAGCTTACCTTGAGTCCTGGACGGCGAGTCAAAGAGCCCCTCAGCTTCATCAATGCACCAGAGACCTTGTCGCCCATGGTGGCGTGACGCTTGTGGTGGTGTACAGGAGTCGCCGTGGCATGGTGGCCATGGGCGCCGGTGCTACGCGTAGTTCTTGTCGTGGTAGTGGTAGTCGTTGTGGTAGCGGGAGTGTGACGAGTGGCGCGCTTTGGACCAAGAATTCTGGTCTTCAGACTGGGCTTGACGCGGGTAGTGCGCGTGGTGCGCGGGGCGGCAGTACGGCGCATAGGCATGTTGAGTGACTGGGGGTGTTTGACGGTAGGGTAGAGTAGTGTAATTGAGATGTGGAGTTGAGATGTGGAGTTGAGATGTGGAGTTGGGTTGAGCAAGTGCAAGTGGAATGGTAGTTGTGAGTTGGTGTGATGATAGGATAGAGAGGCGAAGGTTCAAGTGTCTTTATATGTTCTTCATCGAGTCCCAGCCGTCTTACGCCTTAAAACAGGATAATATCGTGGATGCCGCACAGGGAAAGATCGCCTTGGATATGACGCAGGGCAGGAACAGCCACGCTGTTGCGTTATGGCGCATGACGCACGGCTAACGCTTGCAGCGATAGCCGCTATTCACTCCGCTGTCATTCTTACTTCCTTGTTTACCGACGTTGTGGGTGAAATGCAGGGTTGGAGCAGGTGAAAGCCGCTGGGTTCCCAATGCGGCCCTAGCGGCAGTTTGGAGACCCTGATTTGGGGCGGGGTGGATGACGTATTGTTCAGCCCTACCGAAATCCGTCAGGCTGGAGAGGTTGGAATGTGCTATCGCTGACGACAGATGGGACGGTTGGAGTGCCGCATATCCGGTATCATGGGATGCATGTGTTGGAAGTTCGTATCCATGAATCCGAAGCAGGTTCTAGGCTCGTGCCCCTCAGTCATACAGTCCTGTGAGCCTTTTGTCCAATAAAAACTAGCATACTACGAATAGGCGCACCTGCAGACTGTTGACTGCAGTACTACTCCTTGAAGCCAACGTGCCTAAGCCTTATATCGGTCGACGTTGTAGCAAATGCTCCAACGCGGTTCAGTTCATGCTCGTAGTGTTGACATATTGCACCCGAGACTACTCTCACTGCCACCCACCATTGATTGGCACAAATTGTGACAGCATTAAGGTCATGCCTCTCCGTCTATAAACTTTTTAGAGTTGACTTGATTATGGCTGAAGCCTGACCTCGAGGGCCGAGTTGGTAGGCGACATGTGGCGCATTGACGTGCCGATATGGATCAGATACTCAGCCACCGCCTTCTCTGGAGCCTATTTGACCTTCAACCGCGAGCGAAGACTACAACGAGATCCTTTTCTATATACTCCCGATAGCATACCGAGCTACCAAGCAAATATCCCAGGGAAGCTCTACACGCCAACATGCAAACTGATGTTCCCGAAACTGCTTCATGTTGCAATTGTCGTAAAGTCGCCGACCATATCCGCACCTGGACTTTTCAAATTACGCCGGAGGATCGCGACAAGTTTTGGTATGAAGAGGACATCGGTCCATGGCAAGACTTCTTAGATGCACAGCACTGCTCAAACTGCGCGAATTTGGTCCGAGTCTTTGCCAGACCTGATTACTCTCGAAAGCCCGCAGGAACAGATCTAATGCAATTCTGCGGAGACATGAAGTTCAACAGTTTTGAGCTTAGGCGGGTATGTGACACTCCACATTCACGAGACGACTCAACATACTATTTCATCACTCAATATCCGCACACACGTAGCGCTTGGCCGTCTAATAGATAATAGGTGACTCGGGAACGCACCACAGTTTCCACACTCAACCTAGTACCTTCACACCCATACGGCCACAGCACCGGCGAGCGCCCTGTGACAACAGCCATTGTCGACGATCATTTCGATTTGGAACAGCTCAAGGGCTGGCTTTCCCACTGTAATCAGCATCATCACGGTCACTGCTACAACATCGATCCAAACAACTTCTTTCAATTCCCCCGTGAAATAATTCTCATTGACCTAGCCAGCAACAAACTTGCACTGTGCAACCAGAAAGAGCGCTACTCGGCACTCTCTTATGTTTGGGGCCAATCCAACGAGGCCTTTGCGACCTTGCGCTCAAACTTCGCCGAACTGTCAAAAGATGGGGGGCTCCTCAAATACTGGGAAAAGCTACCTGCGACTCTCGTTGATGCCATATTCCTTAGTAAAGCTTTGGATATACCCTATCTATGGGTGGATCGGCTCTGCATTCTGCAGGACGACATGGATTCCAAGCATCACAACATATCCTGGATGGCCTCAATCTACGCAAACTCATATCTTGCAATCATAGCTGCTGAGGGACGCGATGCGAACCACGGTATACACGGGATCGGAAGTGCTTCTGGGCCACGCGAAGGCAATGTGAAATTCCAATTTGCTGGTATACAATGCATCCGCCGCACGGAGCTTGAAGGGCGTAAAGTGTGGCACACACGCGGTTGGACCTTCCAAGAGAGAACGCTCGCTCGAAGGAGTTTGGTCTTCCACGGGAGAACCGTCCACTGGGAGTGCGAGAAAACGCGAATGGATGAGAACATATCCACCCCGAGGCTACCTTCCAAGTACTCGCAGCACTTCCAATACTTGTTTGATCTAAAGATGTGGCCAGACTTTGAGCAATACGCCACGTTATGCCACCAATTCGCACATCGAGAATTGACGTTTGAGAAAGATGTCACAGGTGCTTTTAGCTCCACGACAAACGCTCTTACACGCGGCTTCCCTGGTGGTTTCCTATATGCGATGCCGGAACTATTCTTCTCGCTTTCACTGCTATGGTGCCATCGTAATCAGGCTACGAGAAGATCATGGTTGCCATCGTGGTCTTGGATTGGGTGGGATGGTATTCCCGAGATGTCTGTAGCAGCAGCATGCGACCCGGAAGTTTGGGACTTAACAAGAGAGCAAAGCCGGCGAGAACGATATTGCTACCCAATGGCACGTTGGCGAAAACGGAATCAACGAACCCAACAACTAGTTAGTGTTGACGACCGATACCATCTCTGGCAAAAATACGAACGAGATAGGAGTATGCCGCTTCCCGAAGGCTGGACATTTATCGAAGAGGATGTAAACAGTATGGGAGGCTTCATCCACGACGACATTACAACGGATGGTCGACAGCCTCAATTCTACCATCCCGTTCCCATTGCTAAGCCAGGGCCCATTCTTCCAGATCTTGATGTGTGGGATACACTGTTGTACGGAACAGTTCGCCTTGCTTCCCTACGCTTCGATGGACCGAAGGCAGGGAAACCAGTGACTCGTCCGGGCTTGCACACTGCATCCGGCGAATCCGCTGGTGAACTATGGATACACAAAGAACTGGGGGAAGGTCTCGTAGCGGAAGACGAATGCTTGGCTATAGCCATGATCCATACGGTACGGCTTTGCCCTAATGAAACCAGCGGTGCATTCAGAGACGGGGGCATATTAGAAGATCATTGTGGGAATCCAGGGCCGCAGGGATATGTCCATATCCTTTGGATCAAATTAGAACATGGGATTGCTTACCGTCTAGGAACAGGTCGGGTTACATCGAGTGCTTGGAAGAGTCTGAACAGCAAGGAGATTGAGATTGTGTTGGGCTAGCTTCGTGATCGGCTTCAACTAGCAACTTTTTGCAGCTAGCCCTCTACGACTATACAAGCCTAATCAAGTTATGTCCTCCTACTGCTTGCTAGGACTGCAGCAGTTTTCGGCTACTGCCATCTCCATGCATCCCCATTCACGGCTCGAGCCCACCCTCAGAAAGCTTGCGAACGTCTGACATGGCCAGCGGAGGGATCGTTTCATGAGTCGAGGAGCGACCTGCGCCGAAAATTGTTGGACAGCGCGGACGGTCTTTTCCAATGACTGTTGAGACCCCGCTGATTGAGCTTCACCGACTGGGGTCTACTCGCACAATGTTCGCGTCTTCGACTCTTCCACCTTCCTCTGCACAAATTCTTCGAGCTTGTCTCTCTCGTCCTTACTAAGTAGACCCAAGCGAGCCTCATACTCATGTCCTTTACCATTTCCTCCGAAGAACTTCGGGTCTATGTACGTCCAGAAGATTGCATCGAAAGCCCACGACCTCCGTGCGGCATAGTCAATCCAGAATTGCCCGCTCTCCCAGCTCTCCTGCATACGTGTCGACAGCAGATTTTGTTCTTTGAGGGTGCCACGATCAATAGCGCTTTTCTCCCGAGATTGAAGGACTCGTATGAATGTATCAAGTCGAGCCTGATAAAGTCTCGACCAGTCGCCGAAGCCTCTGTACCAGTACTCTGGCGCCTCGAGCAGAAACCACCACGGCGGATCGTACACATATTCTGCAGGTGCAGCGTACGAGAATTCCCAGTCTATGACAGACACGATTCGGCAGTCTTTGTCAACGAGGATATTCCCAGGTCGGAAATCGTCGCACCATAGGCGGAAAGGGCCGTCCTTAAACTCTGGATTTTGAAGACGCTTCTCTGATGCTAGCTTCTTGAAGAGATGACGGCCAATGTACTTTCTTCTGCAATCTTCGGCGGATTCAATGGCGTCGTTATGTTGCTTGTCGAGATGCATGACTTTCATGTCGGCGATGGCTGAGTAGAAGGCAGATGAGGTGTCGAATGTGGTGGAGATGAGCGCTGCACGTGGACAGTTTGCAAGCTGTACGAGCTCGTTCATGTCGAAGCTCAGCATTCGTTCGCTTACGGCCCACTCATCTGATTTGACTTCAATGGGTGTGCCGATTTTGTCGAAGGTAAGCGCGGAGAGCTGTAGCAATATGTCGGAAATCTGCTCATAAACGAATTCCAATCTCTCCTGTGGTATCCCTGGATGAAGAAGAGGGCGTTCTTTAGGCGAGAGTCCGGGGATGTTGAGTGCACTCGATAGTGTCTCTGCGTGCTCGACCCACTCCATGATGATGAAAGGGCCGAGGCTTCCTGGGCATTCCTCTGCTGTGCCATGGTGGAGTACAAACGGGACCGGTATCGTTGTATGCTCTGAGATGTATTTCATGACTGCAACCTCTTTGCGGACCTTTTCCTCTGGGAACATATGCACTCCTGGGCATGGAATTCGGATGATAGCAGAGCCTCCGTCGCCGAATAACATGCGGACGGTAACATTGTAAGCTCCACGCTGCGGAGCAAATAGTTCCTTGGGAACACCGCCACGGTGTTTCTTGATCAGGTTCCCGACGGCTCGCATAGTCTCCTCCTCATACAGCTTGCCCTTCCATGCATCGAAAACTGCATCGCTGCGCTCCCACGCTGCGTCATCGAAATTCATGCGAGGCTCCATCGCGTTTACGCTGGCTTGTAGTGCTAGGAAAACTGGAGTGTTTGAAAGCTATGCGTAGCGGTGTAGTGATTACGTCGTGGAGATAGCTTGGCTTCGGGTCTTCGTTCACGAGTACTGAAGACGAACTTTAATGATATTGTACCCCGACTGAAGCACTTCAAAATGCGCTTTCAAATAACGAAGGCTAAGGAAGCAGTGGTGAGGTTGGTTCGCGCGCGCGTATTTGCGGCGCAGCCTGATGCCGACTACTTTAAAGAGCCAGAACAGCTTGCGCAAAGGGCATAAACTGAAACGTGAAATATCACGCTTACCGACTAATCACTTCATCTGAGTTGATGATGAGGACCTTGAGCAAGTACATACCAGCAAACGTTGAAGAGAGTAAAATAATTTCGTTTGTGTAGCCTCGAGTATGGTTGTAGACTAACCAGTATCGGAGATGAGAGTGCCAACGCAACGAGGCCTGTGGAACTCGAACCCTGAGGCCTGTGGAACTCGAACCCTGAGGCCGGTGTACGAAATTGTATTCCTTTTACTTTCCCACTCGTGGAAGATTTGATGTACGTATTGAAAGTGTTCGTAGATGCCGTTGTGCGTGCGAAACAGAGAGATAACAATGGTGCAGGTGAAGGTGATGGCGAAAGGAGGAAACAGTGACGTGAGGTATGAGCGAAAAGAGTAGGCTTGGCATTGAACAATGTCGCACCGCAGACATCATTTGACTAGGCTATTTCTTTACGGTATGACCCACAAGTGCTCTTGCACTGACCAGGCAGACAAACATCCTGATTGCTCAGCACCTGCACGAAGGGCGACAAGCCAGTCCACGCACGCCCTACTTCACGATGGCCGATGAACAGTCGCCCGACCCTCCGATCATTGGGTAAGTCGCAAATATGGTGACCTGCTTCACACTAACGCGCCCGCCAGAGAGATACTGAGCGAGCCCATAATCACCGTCAAAGTCGGCCCACAGGCAAACGAATACCACATCCACAAGGGCCTCCTGGTCCGCTATTCTGGCTTCTTCCGTGGCGCTCTCAGTTCTCCAGCGTTCAGTTCGGCAGAGGAGGGCGTGGTAGTGCTGGAGGATATCGATACCGGAACATTCGACGCTTTTGCATACTGGTTGTACTACCAGACACTAGTGAGCAGCGACGAGTGCGACGAAGAGTACCCGCAGCCATGTCTGGATGAAGATAAGGGATGCGAACATGGCCGTTCGTCCTTCGGAACGCGGCTGACACGGTGGTATGTTCTTGCCGATCGCTTCATTGTACCCGATTTCAAAGAGTGTTTGATCGACCTTGCTCTCGAAGAGTTTCAAGATCAATCGCCCTGGTACCAGGCTATCATTTATGCATGGACAAATCTCCCCGAGGACAGCCCGTTCCTTCGCCTCCTGGTGGACGCTCACTGCCACAACTGGTCTATTGGCAGTGACGAGAGAGAACTTCAGTCGAATATCGACGCACTGCCTAGCTGCTTCCTGTACCGAGCTATGTGGAGGATGAAGGAGTGCCACATGAAGGGCATACCTTCACTAAGAGAGCGATCGGGTTACGACGAACCGTCCAAGGAGGAGACCGAAGTCGAGTCGATGTCAGGTAGTACTGAATGCCTGACGCAAACATGAAGCAAGGTGTATGCAGGCGGGCAATGTGTAAGACCTTCTTTTACGCAGGGTTGGGCTAGGCTAATCATGATGCAAGGTACGACACGCGTCGCGGTTTTATACAAGCGGTCTATGCTTCAACACATTACGCATCGAGACCCACCTGGGAACAATTTGTGGACTGGTGTCCTAGCCTTTGCAGCGTTAAAGCTGGTTATCGTGGATGAGTCGAATCAAGCGAGCGTTGCCCTGACCAGTCTTCCCCCCCTCGTACGTGCTTTTGTTGATCCGTACCGTCTCGCCATTGTGCATTCGGACCAGTAGGCTGCCGGACATGCCGTCAACACTAAAAGATACCGTTCCCTTTTCAGAGACAGGGTGTCCAGCGTCTGTGACTTCGTCCAATATCAATCTTGCGCCATTTTGAAGAATGCAGTAAGGTGCGCCGATGACACGCTGCACCCTGAGTATGTCCTGTAGTGCATCTCTTCTGAAGTCGACTTCTCGTTGATTCTTGGTGATCTTCCCGGCGTGATCTATGGGTCCTTTGGAGTCGCTGTACCAACCGACGTCTCTCAGCGGGGGTACGAAGGCTCCTGACTTTAGCACATCCACAAGCATAGTGGCTCCCTCTATGGCTAGTGTTTCTATCAACTCCGCAGGCGTCGCCTCTGGCGTGACCTTCATTCCCGGCGACGCAGTCTGAGCGAGTATCATGCCTTGGTCAAAGTGCTTCGGGTGAAGAGTCTGTATGGATACTCCGGTAAACGGACGTTCCTTCAATAGGGCATGGTGTATAGGTGCTGGACCGCGGAGGTCTGGTAGCAACGATGGGTGAACGTTGAGCCCGCCATATTTGGCAAGGTCAAGTATACGCGGAGGCACTAAGAGTCCGAACGAGACGGCAACGACGAGGTTGATTGGCACAGGTGGTGTCCAGCCGGTGAAGGTATCGATTACATGGGTGTTGAGGTCTAGCTCTTCGGCAGCTACGTGTTGAATGGGAACTATCTTGGTGTCAATTGACGTGTCTGGCGCGCCAATCAAGCAAAATACCTGGTCGTAGTTTCTTCAATCCCCGCCCTGTAGGCTTCGCTGGGCGGTGGACCACATGGATTGACGCTATGAGGTCTGGGACATGCTGCCTCGCCTGGGTCAAGGCGCGCAACGACGCGATACTGAAGTCGTCGGAGCCGCAGAACAGGATACGCAACGGCTCTGCAGTCTTTGCGGTGGTGGAGCTGTATCTGCGGCACGTCGGAGCGGCAAATGAGCGGACAGGGGCGCAAAGCCTCCAAAGCATGGCGGAAGGAACAGGAGAGCTGGCTGGTGGGATGGTTGAGGAAGCTGGACGACACGGCGATCTGTGCTTGGCGCACGTTTGAGAGGGCTAGCTATGGGTATCTCAGAATCGCCATTTGCTGGCGAGTAGGATGCCCATGTTTGCCAGCATGCACAAGTGGCGTACAAATAGGTGGCGCTTTCCCACAGGACGTTATGCTGAAGCCATCCACCTCTAGGCGACATCAATTGGTTGTCCACCACCTCGAGCGGACCTCCGCGCTCTGACGCAATCGCCCGAGAGAGCATCGCATTCCTACGATCCCCTCCACCTCACTCGCCCGTCCCCGCCACGCCCGCATGTCGTCGACGGCCATCCCTAGAGTTGTGCCCGCGCAGCTCTCCTTCCTCGCCATCTACAATCCCTCGCTGGGCACCTCGGACGAGACGTTCCACGACCAAGTCGTCTTCTACTACTCCAAGGCCGCCAAGGCGCGGTCGCGCATCGAGGGCAAGGATGTGCAGGCCGAGCAGGAGCTACGGGAGCAGGAGAACGAGAAGCTGCGCCAGGTCGGGCTGGCGCAGGGCATGGTGGGCTTTGCACGGTACGTACCGTTCAAGTTACGCCCCAGCTGGGCCCCAGCTGTAGAGCTAACACTATGCTAGGAGCTTCTCCAAAGGAGCCGCCGTAGATTCGGTAGACACGCAAAAGTCTCGCATAGTCCTGCACGAGCTTGAGGACGGGTGGTGGGTGCTCGCCGTAAGTGCTACTCCCCACCTCTACTATTCTATGTGCTGATCCCAAGTAGTCCATCGACCTCACCCAGCTCCCCGCGCACCAGTCCACGTCGGCGACACAGAAGAGCAACGACAACTCCGAACCGGCCGTAGAATACTCGTCGAAAGAGGTCAGCCCTCCCGCCCTCCTGCTGCAGCAGCTCAGTCGCGCCCACAACATATTCCTTCTTCACCATGGCACCACGCTCTGGGCCCTCTTCCACAAGCAAAAGCGTGACAAATTTTGCAATATCATGGACATGTTCTGGGCGCGTTTTGCGAGCAATTGGGATGTTCTGCTCCACGGAAGTCCGGCCGTCGACATGTACAACGGCATGAAACTGGCGGCTGGTGGCGAGCTGGGCATGGGCGTTGGTGAAGAGGACTGGGGCAGTGGAGAGCGTCTTGTTCTGGAGGACTTTGTGCAGAAAACTGAGGGGCTGGTCGACCTGATGGTGTCGAGATTCGGTGAGCCCTCAGCTTTGCAGCATCCTAGCACAACGAGCTCGAAACAACCGACAGAGGCACTGGACTCGGAGCCTTGGATGGGTACTGGAGGAATCGCTGGTGCCGCAGACGGCATAGTCTTCTCTGGGGTCGGAGCCATCAAGCCACGGTCATTGCGGGATCTGTCACAATGGGTAGAGTCCATCTACTGCTACGGCGACTATGCGTACGGGGTGCGCGACAACCCTACGACCGACAGAAGAAAACGACGACGGAGGAACCCAAGACCCTCCCCATCACCTACCAGACCTTCAGAAGAGCGCGGCGCGAGCACTCGGGCGACCAGCGATACTGCTTCGAACCGAGGTCTTGCGCCACCTGGCATTCCGCCACCCATTGTCAAAGCTGTCGAAAATTCGTTGGATAAAGCTTCTTCTGCTGTGGATTCAACAGGCAAAACAGAAGCGGGCAAGACAGGACCACCTCCAGCGTCTCTGGGTGACACCGAGACCTGGATGAAGTATCTGACATTGGGATATGGCAGCGCTTGGGGTGCTAAGAAAGGTCCAGCCGAAGATCATACCCCTGTTCGAGAGACACCGAGCACACCACAAGTGACAATGGACGCCCCGATGACCTACATCGAACCCCAACCGGACATTGACGTTGCAGGAGAAAAGGTCAAGGCTCAGGTTCGCCACGAGAACATAGGATACTTTCTCATCGGGCTGAAGGGTGACTTGGATGACGAGTCCGTAGATGATTCAAATGACGAGGGCGACTGGAACAACCGCACACTTCTCCGCACTGTGCACGTCGAGCTAGCCAGCAAGGGCACGTCGGACGCAGAGGAAGACGAGGCAACGCCTTTCACCGAGAAATCGCTCAGCCTTCCGTCGTTTTCAACGCCAAATTTTTCCAACCTGTCCAGGCTGCGGCCTGTCGTCTATGTGGTGAGCACCCAACTGAACGGTATGTGAGACTTTGTTGACGAACATATTTAGCACCGCCCTTTTGTCTATACCTTTCTGTTCAAACATCGTACAGAGTCCCTCACTGTCGCGGCCTTCTACCGCAATCTACACACCTACTTCTCCCCTCTGCATCGGCCACTTAGTAATAGCACGTCCCCTAATAGAGTCGCGGCGCGTCTCTCGGCGGCCTTTGACCTTCATACCACTGTATCATCGGACCAGGCTGGAGATCCGGTCACGCAGCCAATATACGACCTCGTGTACGACCCAAGAACATGCACAGTACACTCGAGCATTCCCAACATCCCCAACCCCGGAACGTTCGTCGCCGAGGGCCTTAGCAGCAACGCTTCTACATCGGACTGGTCCCGACTTGAAGCACTCAACGTACACTCCCAGATCGTTGCCACCGTGACAACCACCCGCAGCACCCTCTCTGAAATAGAACGCACGTGTAAGACGAGTCGCGGCTGGTGGGTAGTTTGGATGCGACTCCCGCCATCCCAGCACGAACCATTCAAAGACCCGGAAGCAGATTCGCAAGATTTCGATACAGACCAGCTGCGTGAAGCTTTCCTCGTTCGGCGCGCTCGCGATGCAACGCCTTCTACTACTAAGAGTACTGGGAGTCGGTTTGCCAGCGGCATGTGGAGGCCGACGGGGGAGAAGATGGGCGGTGCTGCAGCGGGATGGGGACCTAAGGGTTTGGCTGAAGGAATTGGTATTGATGCGAGGAGGTATGTGGAGGGGTTGTTGAGCTTGAATAGATAATGTCGAGGTCGACCGCCCTTGGACTACTGTGCCTACTAGATCTTGAATCAAGGGGTAGACTACGACACTGTGCTGGCGATTTTGTAGCTAACCTATCCAACGGGAAATTGCCCGCACTACTAGGGTGTATACCCACTCAAGTTATACACTATCGATACGAAAATGCCAACGCGGTCCTGATATTGTAGACCACCTCGACAGGTAATTGGCGACGGAAAAGGCATCGGTTGTTTCATGGGTGGTCAGGGGTACGCCGCTAGTCTCTGCTGGGAACCCCAGACCCAAGCCACTGTCACAGATGTCAATCTGTAGATGCACGTCGAGAATGCGGGTGCGGCAGCCATAATGGGGTAATCGCTGCCACTTTTGCGCGTCCCCCCTTTGTTCGCCTTTGGCCTCTTCTTGTGTCAAACGCTTCTCTGTTTTCCTAGCTCTCTGCTTTCGCGGTTCGTCGCGAACGATTGTCTAGGTTCCAGAGCTTCAGCGAAACGAAACGAAACGGACCTCGGACTCTGCCTCGCGTCGCTTCCGTGCCCTCGCCGCCGATCGAACGGGCCTTTGTGACGCGGACTCTGGGCCTCTTGGGAGCGTGCTCTTCACTGCTTCCTCCCGTCCCGTCTTGTGATTAAAAGCTAGGTCGTCTTCATTGATCTGCACTTGGCTACAATCACCCTCGAACAACCGCAACTCGACTTCCCATCGCTTCCCGAACTCGATATACAAATACCTCGTAATGCTCATTCGACACGACATATGGACGGTCGCATGTGCACTGCTCCCCAGCGTATCCGCATTCTATCCCTACCACTACGGCGACGATAATAGCAATGGTAATAGTGCACGCCGCACTGTGTCCTCTCAAACACCAGACCAGCATGCACCAGACGTAAACGAAGCTCGACGACCTGTCACACTCCCCCTCCACCGCGTCTCCATATCCTCACGCCAAAACGACTACGACATCGTCAACAACAACGACCCCAAGCAGACAAACAGCGTAGCCGTAGATCAAGATGGGAATGACCTGTCATACATGGTAGCGGTGACAATTGGCAGTAGCAAAGAAGAGTATCATCTTCTGCTGGATTCGGCGGCGAGTAACACATGGGTTATGGGGCAGGACTGTAGTACGGATGCTTGCAAGCAGCATAATACTTTTGGGGAGGGAGACTCGGATACACTAAAGGTACGCATAACCACACACTGAAGTTGTACTTTTGGTGGTGGGAGAGAGATACTGACCAAGCTACAGACAGACTCCACACCCTTCTCCATAACCTACGGCACCGGCTCCGTCTCTGGCACCACCGCCTCCGACACCCTCCACATCGGCACCCTCTCGAGCACCCTAACCTTCGGTCTCGCTACAAACGTATCCCGCGACTTCGAAGCCTACCCCATGGACGGCATCCTCGGTCTCGGCCGCGGCGACACCGTCGACGGTACCGTAGAAGCTGCGTCGATCCTCGAAGTCTTGTCCTCTGCGAAACTCATATCCACAAAACTATACGGCGTGCACTTGAGCCGGGGAAGCGACGGCACCAACGACGGCGAGCTCAACTTTGGAGAGCCGAACAAGGACCGGTATACTGGGGATCTGAACTGGCGCGACATCGTTGCTAGCGACCGCGGATTCTGGGAAGTCGGCATCGCAGACGCGGGTGTAGTCGGTGCATCGAGCAACCTCAAAGGCCGCACAGGCATCATCGACACAGGCACCAGCTTCATACTCATGCCGCAATCCGATGCCATCGCCCTTCACGATCTCATCGAGGGCTCTTCACAGTCCGGCGAGACCTTTACCGTGCCCTGCGACACCAAGACGGACTTGCAGTTCACTCTCGGTTCTACCACGTACAATGTTTCCTCTGTGGACTGGGTGGGCGGCACACTGTCGGCTGGTGGTTGCAAGAGCAATATCATTGGGAGACAGACGTTTGGGGACACGCAGTGGTTGCTGGGGGATGTGTTCTTGAAGAATGTGTATACGGTATTTGATTTTGAGAAGGGGCGGGTGGGGTTTGGTGTCAAGGGTGAAGAAAGCGAGGAGGAGGAGGAAGAGCCAGAGACGTCGACGACGGGGTCTGCGACGAAGACGTCTTCTTCTGGTGGTGAGTTTAGCCCCACCATATCCTCCTTTGCGACGAAGACGGTAGCTGACTCAATGCTCACAGCAGGGCCCTCTGCGACTACATCTCCGTCGAGCTCTTCGAACCCAACGAGTCTATCCGAGGCCTCGCCCGTTTCACAGAGTGAACAGGATGCCGGTGCTATTCGAGCAGGGGCTTCTGCGTTGTTGTTGACGTTCTCGGGAGCGTTGGTTCTACTTACTTTGTTGGCATAATGGGACTTACAATAGAGCGTTTGGATACGCGTTGAGCATTTCACGTACGCTGTTCACGCAAGGCGTTTGGCATACCGACACGATTACGTTTGGAATTAGCATTGCATGGCAAGCATGGCATCGCACGCATGGCGTTCATCATGACCCAGCCCAGGTCGGACAAGTAGAGATGGTGTTTTGGGCGCGATTAGAAGATCTAGCATAGCATGGCACCGAACAAACCATTCCACACAAACAGACACGATACCAAGTCCACTCTCCAGATTCCGTCCCGATTGATCAAAAGCCAACGAAAATGGAGAGAACTAGACCCAGAGACACACCCCGAGTGTGAACATAAGCCATCCCACGCTGCCCCCGATCTCACCGGTCGTTTACGCCGCCACCGGAATACCGCACCCGCATGCCGAAAAGCGAAGCGGGCATGTAATCCGACCGCGATGGCGGGTACGAGACACCCGTACGCAGGGAGCACTGCACGGTAAGCATGCAAGAGTCAGCTTGCAGTTTCACCTAATATTCTTGTACTACGTTCATAGTCAATACCAACCATCTGCGCTGATCTGATACTACTACATAGTAGAAGTCATGCGGTATCGTGTGGGGGTGAACATTGGATCAAGGCCAGCACAAGCATCACCCAAATCACATGCATAACGCGAGACTCTTGTAAAGATCCATTCAACGCCAGCGAACGAGGGGTAGTAGGTAGAGCGAGCAAAAGGTAGGAGGATAAAGAGTTATTACACCAAGCCAAGATGCGCAGAAAGTACAAGCACATTCGGCGGCCATCATATCGAGAAAGGGAGAAACAGGAGAAGGGAAGAGAAACAGGCCAACTAACAAAGAGGGGGTGGGGTGGGTTGCCCATAGACAGAAGGACATTTCCAGACACCACAGCGTATGATATGCGAGGGACCCAGGGGCTGGATGGACAGACTCGCCGTCGGGTAGCGTGCGAAAGCACAAAGACACGAAGAAAAGTCCTACCATTTCGCTGGAATCCGATAGCTGCCACATCGACATGGGCCCGCCTGAAAGATACCCCCCGTCATGAACTACCCCAAGATGATGTGCTCAAAATCCAGCGCAGTAACGCCTCGCAGGTGCAGTGCAAAAGGCTTTCACTAGCCAAGTATCGGTCGGTTCGTGCCCCCACACCCACCATTCACATGTGCCTTCAGACCAGACCACCATGAACACGCTTGGACCGCCACACGGCTGTCTTCCCATGCACGCCACCATGGGATGTTGCGGCGGCCTCTGTTAAGACCGAAGTGAGGACCTTACATGATAACACAGTTCCTCTTCTTCTTCTCTTTCCGGGTGGTCAGGGCAGCCCGCGTGGCGTGCTCAAACACCTCCCTCACGCCCTCGTTCGTCTTCGCCGAGCACTCCAGATACTTCTGGGCACCGATCTTCTTGCGGACATCCTCGGCCTGTCATGGGTTAGTTGTGGCGGCCAGGGGGGGCCTTATCAGGCGACTGACCTGTTCGGGAGTCACAGGCTTCTGGGAGGTCTTGTGGAGCTCCTCGATAGTCTTCTGGTCGAAGCGCAAATCCTTCTTGCAGCCAACAAGGATGATGGGCAGGCCCTGGCAGAAGTGCAGCACTTCAGAAATCCACTGCGTTGGGTTAGTGGCGGGTTTTGCATGTGCGACGGGGTGTGCGGTACCTTCTCCTGGACGTTGTCGAGCGAGTCGGGGGAGTCGACGGCAAAGCAGATCAGGATAACGTGCGAGTCGGGATAGGAGAGCGGGCGCAGACGGTCGTAATCTTCCTGACCCGCGGTATCCCACAGAGCCAGCTCAACGTGTTTGCCATCAACCTCAACGTCGGCGACGTAGTTCTCGAAGACGGTGGGAACGTAGACCTGCGGGGCGTCACGTCAGTGTTTGTGCAACCAGGGACCGAGGGCACGGGGGTTGCGATAGCGAGCCCATGGGGGCGTCCAGCCAGGCTGACGCAGCCCAGGAGGGGGGCGGCGGGACGGCGGGAACTGACCTCAGGGAAGGTGCCCTTGGAGAAGACACTGCAGGCATTTCGTTAGCCACGAAAGGGTGCGTCGCGGGCGGGCAGGCGGCGATGGCACAGGCAGCACTTACATGAGCAGACAGGTCTTTCCGCAGGCGCCGTCGCCGACGATGACGAGCTTTCGGCGGATTTCAGCCATGGTGCGGTGCTGCTGTGCTGTGGATGGAGAAGGAGCGGGAGGGTGGTTCGAGGAGCGAGGCGGACTGGACGGGATCAGGGTGAGAGATGGTGGAGGGAGGTTGATGTAGGTCGCTCGGAGGCACTCTTCTTGCTTGCCTAGCAGGGGCTGGTCAGTGCTCGGCTTGCGGCTTGGGCTGAGCAAATTGTGTGGCTGGAGCTTGTTGCGGGTATGCGATTGGTCACAGCACGCAGCCGGGAGAAGACGCAGACGCAGACGACACAGCGATGGACGCGAGGGCAGAGACAGAGGCGGCGGCACAGGTTATGGGCGACTGGCGTTGGTATGGCGAGCACGCATGTGCAGCAGCAGCAGGTGCAGGTGCAGGTGTGGAGGCGACGACACGCATCAAGCCAGGCCGGGTGGGTTCTGGCGGCGTCGAGCACGCAGGACACGCAGGACAAGCAGCAGACGGACGACACACGCGCGATAGTGACGGGCAGCGATAAACGCCTGGCTGCCAGCGCCGTCAACACCGTCGCTCCCCCCGTGACGACGTCGCCATGGCTGTCCACCGCACACGGAGACAACACAACTACTTGCACAATCGACGCGTTGCCGTCCCTTCGCCGACGGCCTCTCTCCGCACCTTTCGCTACCGTTGTCTGCACGAGCTCGTCAGGTGGTGGCGTCGTCATGGTTCGCCAACGGAATCGGCCGTGAAAGCAGCAGCGGTTTCAGCACCGGGTTTGACCTGTCTGCCGCCATTCGCCCGCTCGCGCTGCTGCTCCCACGATGGGCTCTAGGCAGAAGGGCCGGCCCAGCTGCTACCGGCAATAAGTGAGTGTGCCACTGCGCCTCGTGCAGCATCTAGAGCGTTGGAGGCGGCCTCCCGTCGGTGTTTCTGATGCCTCCAGACGTCTGCTCTGCACACCCCCGGGCCCGAGAGACGGTGAGCAACGAGGCCCCAAGCGGGGCCCGCTGTGGCACCAGCTACTGCCCTGTGGCATGCGCATGATACGCGGAGAGGTGCCATCTGTGTGCAACGACGGTTGGGTTATGGGGCGAAGCACGCGAAGCACTACATGTCTTGTCCATGTTGGCTTCCACTTTGCTTGCTTTGAACCTTGGGGGGCTGGGCCGGTACAAGTTACCCCTATGTAGCGCTCTATTCGGATTGATAAGGTCGATCAGGTACATGGTACCGAATGGCCATGGGAACATCACGCCACGACGACTACCAATCACACTACCCAGGCCATAGAAGTAGACCAACAGCCTGATTGCTGCCCTCTCCAAAAACCGGAAGCTCCAAGCCCCGTGTTCACTGTGCGCAGAAGCTCCAGACCAGCGAAGGTGAGGATGCTCGACGCACTTCGCTTCGGTTCCATGCTGTGGCGGGGCTGTGGCGCTGGGCGGGGCAAGTGCGGTGCTCTGTGCTATCTCCGACTCTGCGCTAGTGACCTGTACGCCTAGAGGTAGTGCGCCTGGAGCTTCACCACCAGCTACGTCGTTCTATTATTCCCACCACCTCCGCTTTCAAGGTCTTTCGACCGTATCCACGTCCTAAAAGCACACGACGCTCCTTAGCACACCATGGCAGATCAACAGCAGCCCGAGAACGACCGGCCCATGCCAGACGCCATGTCAGATGCAGACAAGGTGCGCTTCCCTCGACCATTTGTCATACGCGAGCTGACCACATGTAGATACGCGCAAAGCGACTTGCAAAGCTGGGTGCGCCATCTAGCGGCAACGAAGCCTCACGACCATCCTCCACACCTCCCACAGCGACCCCCGCCGGTAGCTCCACGCCACAGCCTCCGGGGAAGCCGCCCACGCCCGCAGCACAACCTCCCTCACAAGCAAATCCCTTCACGCAGCTCGGCATGAAGGAAGACAGCAAGCCGGCGTCCCGTATCACGATCAAACCGAGAGCCACCGAAGCTCCCAATGGTAGCTCTGCCACCCAGGCTACACCAAAGAGCCAGGAATCGAATCTAGAAGCTTGGACAGACCGGACGCTTAGTAGCATATTCCGCATCACGCTCGACCCTAGCACCACTCGGGACATACATGGCCACCGTTTGTGCTTCGTCTCCCGCGTGCGGAGCGACCTCGAGGAGGCTGACAGCCCGCTATACCTCACCACCGATGTGCTAGACAGCGCTCTCTTACAGTCGGCCGAGAGCAAAGCGGGAGGAAGGCCTCTGGACTATTTTCTTGGTTGCTGGAAGCGGGTGTCGAAGCTGTTCCGGACCATGACCAGCAAAAACGACCCCAAGGCTGACATTGCAAAAGAGGCTCGCAGGTTATGCTTCAGCTACTGCATTTTCGCTGCGACCATGCCCGAGATGTTTGGCGAGGAACCGTCTGCGGGGAACGCTTTGGTGGAACACCTCCTTGTGGATCCGGAAAATGACCGCGGCATCTGCCATGACTTCCTCAACGAGGCCGTTTCACGATTCGATGACGATGACGTCCGGGAGGTCCTGGTTGGCGCCATCGAAGAGATCAGTCAGCGCCTTTCAAAGATGACTATGAACGACGACTACCGACCGTACATGTTGGCCATGCGTAACTTCGTCCGCTATCAGCCCCTCCTCATGGCTATGGCCCAGTCGCCGATGTTTCTCCCATCACAGATTGAGCCGCAAGACATCGAGACGCACACACTTCTTGGGCCGTTTTTCCGGATATCGCCGTTGCAGGGCGAAGTGGCGCTGAATTACTTCTCCACCGCCGGCACTCGAGACAAAGCTTACATCACGAATTCGCAACGATCGCTGCGCTTAGCTCTTCAAACTCACCAGGAGGAGCTTTTCGACATAGCAAATTGCTTCATCAAAGTCAAAGACGCCCGAGAGAAGATCTTAGAATGGTTGGCTCTGACAGTGAACGCGAATCATAAGCGGCGAGCTTTGCGCCCAGATCCCAAGACAACATCCTCAGACGCATTCATGGTCAACGTCACCGTTGTACTGGATCGCCTGTGTGAGCCGTTTATGGATGCCACATTCTCAAAGGCTGATAGAATTGACATTGACTATCTGCGCCGCTCACCTCGGGTTTCGATCAAAGACGAGACCAAAATGAACGCTGACCAGAGCACTTCTGACGACTATTACAGTACGCGAGTCGAAGGAACGAACAACTTCATCACAGAGATCTTCTTCCTCACTGTTGCAGCCCATCACTATGGGATTGAAGCTGCCAACACTAAACTCTCTGAGCTGCAGAAGGACCTGAAATACCTGCAGAAGGAGATGGATAAAATGGAGGCGGAGCGACACAAGTACATCACCAATCCGGCGTATCTCGCTGTCTTTGACAGCCACTTGAAGAAGTACAAAGATCGGCTCGAGAAGGGCCACTGCACCGTATATGCTACGCAGGGTGTCTTGCTGGACGAGTCTACCCAAGCGAGATCGATGCAGTTCATGCGATACGTCATTGTCTGGATACTGCGACTAGTGGCTCCCGGCTCCAAATTCCCCAATGGGTCGCTCCAACTTCCACTACCAGTCGAAGAGCCCATGGCGTTCAAGTGCTTGCCAGAGTACTTCCTCGAGGACATTTGCGACAATTTCAAGTTCATCACACAGTATATGCCACACATCATCACATCGACCCAGTGTGAAGAGTTGATGACAATCTGCATTACATTTCTCCGGAGCTCCGAGTACATCAAGAGTCCATATCTCAAGGGAACTCTTATCACGATTCTCTATTACGGAGTGTATCCGATCCAAGGCCGAACCAAGGGAATACTAGGCGATGTCCTGTTCGCTCACAAGTTCGCCACTCAGCACTTGCTCCATGCACTAATGAAATTCTACATTGAGTGTGAGTTCGTTGGTAATGTCCCGGGATTCCCTGGCAAGTTCTCGATCCGATACGAGATCTTTCAGGTCATCAAATGCATATGGCCTAACCCCGTCTACCGGAAAAACCTTGGGACAGAGGCTCAGTAAGTGATTAGCTCTCCATCGCCGAACAAGCAGCTAACATTGGCAGGGTTAACTTGGATTTCTTTGTCCAATTCGTCAATCTTCTGCTCAATGACGTTACTTTCGTGCTGGACGAGTCCTTTACGGCCTTCACCCAGATTCACGACCTTACCAAGTTGCTCCGAAACCCACCAGAAGACATGGACGCCAGTGTCCGACAAGAGAAGGAAGAGCTTCTATCGGCCGCAAAGGACAAGGCCAAGAGCTACATGCAACTGACCAATGAGACCGTCGCCATGTTGAAGCTATTCACCGAGACACTGGGTGATTCGTTCACCAAGAAGGAGGTCGTTGTGCGGCTAGCACATATGCTTGACTACAACCTGGAGGCGCTGACGGGCCCCAAGAAGGCTAATCTAAAGGTGGATGACCCGGCTGAATATGGATGGGATCCTAAGGCGATGTTATCGGAGATCTCGGATGTCTACCTGAATCTCAAACATAAGAAGATCTTCATCGACTCAGTCGCGACAGACGGACGTTCTTATCGGCCTGAGTATTTCGCCACAGCGGCGTCGATCATGCAACGATTTGCCCTCAAGGCTCCCGAGCAAGTTCGGGAGTGGGAGGAACTTGCTGAGCGTATCAAGACCGCGAAAGAAGAAGCGGAACTCGAGGAAGAAGACTTGGGCGAGATTCCAGACGAGTACATGGATCCACTACTTGCGACACTCATGGAGGACCCTGTGATCCTACCGACAAGCAAACAGACGCTGGACCGGAGTACCGTGCGTAGCCATCTACTCAGCGACCCGCACGATCCATTCAATCGTGTGCCGCTCACGATCGACGATGTCATCCCCAACGATGCGCTTAGGGACGAGATCCAGCAGTGGAAGTCTGCACGATTGGCCGAGAAATTGGCAGAACGGAACGCTGTGAGTTCAAGCGAGCCAATGGACTTATCATGAGAGGGCAGTACTTGAATTGTTCAGATGGTACAATAAAGTTGGACCAAGGTAGAGTTTGGCTGGTCCCAGCACACGTCCAGCTACGATGCATCTGAGGTGTCACGGCGTCTTTTGTCTTGGAGGAATCGGATCCACGATCTGGCCTTGAAGTTAGTTCAGCGGACATCCGTCCTGTAGAGCAAGTATAGACAGTGTTTTGAACACCTGCACCGTCATCATGTGGAGCAAATGAAGATGAACTCGAGTTTCCATAGCATTGCCTTGCCAGATTACACGGTGTACATTACAATAGATTACAGTGCACAGCTTCGCTTCATGCTTACTGCTCTTCTTTCTCTCGCTTTCCGAATACGTAGGCCAGTCCGCATCCAGCTACATTGACGGCGCAAAGACCTAGTGATGCTCCACGGACAACGCCTCGCACGGTGAACTTCTGCTTGAATTGCTGTGACCGACTTTAGCGCTCGCATTTCCCCAATGAAGACACGCAGAGTATGCGTAGGACAGAGAAACACTTACCTGTCTCCTCCGCAGCGCCAACAAAGCATACAATCCACTCCACGCCGCCGTCGTGCCCGCAGCATCCGTCTTGTACCCGCTCAAATTGAGGTAGCTTGAGAAGAGCAGCACGGGCGCAAACGCCATGGGAAGTGCCTGGAAGGGCCGCGCGTGTTGGGCTGTGATGAGCGTTGCTAGCAGCGTCGGTGGGACGGAGTTCTCTGGATGATGGGTGAGTACTGCTTGCACGTGAGAGGATTGGGTGGTGATGTAACCCACCTCCCCAATTGCGCAAGGACTGGAGCGCCCCTTCCTTTGGTTGCTTGTCGGCCATGATGTGAATCGAGGATGATGTAGGGTGCTAAGAAAGTCGGTTCGAGACAAAAGAGCGTCGTGGTATAAAGTTTTATGTTTGGGATGTCCAGCTTGTAGTTCACGCAATGACGTCCGTGCCTGCTCGGACCGCGCTTGTGTTCTGTTGCTCTGGCCTCGACTGCGGATCGATGCGAACACCAAGAGCCACCCTATCCTACCCCTCCCACCACAACTACCGTCCGCGTTCTACTCCACAACTCTCGGATCCGCCATCTTCAGACCATCCACAGCCTGGAATCCCTCGCTTGCCGGCACCTGCGCGCCTGATACGCCCCTCCCCACAGCCATGTCCGCTAAAGCCAGCGGAGCGGACCCCCGATCCAACGGCGACGCCAAAAGCCGCGCACACCACGACGGCAGCACCGGCCGCGCATACACAGTCGAACAGAAGGCCGCAGTGATACGGATAAAGCGATGTTCGCCGACGGCATTCTACGAGATTCTGGGGCTCGAGGAGGTCAAGGCGACGTGTAGTGAGGGCGAGATCAAGAAGGCGTATCGGAAACTGAGTCTGTTGACGCACCCGGATAAAAATGGATATGATGGCGCGGACGAGGCATTCAAGTGTACGTTATCCATGGACTAGGTGGAGTGGAGGTGGGGCACGCATGCTAATGTGGACAGTGGTGTCGAGAGCCTTTCAAGTACTTTCCGACTCCGACAAGAAGGCCAAATTCGACCGCTTCGGCGGCGACCCAGATAATCGCTTCCCGGGCGCCTCGTCCGCAGGCGGCGCATCCAATTTCAGCAACTTTGCGCGCTCGTCCGGCGCACGACAAGGCGGCCCCATGTTCGAGGAAGAGATGTCGCCCGAGGAAATGTTCAGACAGTTCTTTGGAGGCGTAGGGCCGTTTGGCGGAGCCTTTGGTAAGTCGGCGCGCTATCGCGGGTTGCAGCAGTTTCTAGCAAGAGACCGAATATGATTGCTAACACATTCTACAGGCGGCGGACTTTTCGACACGGGCCCTCAGTTCGTTTTCAACGTCGGTGGTGGCCCTGGCGTACGTGTTCATCAGTTTGGAGGCGGCGGCCCAAGAAGACGACCTGGCACCGCGCAAGCACCCGGCTCTCAACCCGCGCCCTCCGTATCCAGCACCCTCTCCGCCCTCCTCCCGCTCCTCTTCCTCTTCGTCCTTCCGCTCCTATCCTCCATATTCGGCTCTGGCAACGCACCACAAGGCCCCTCCGTCGTCTTCGAACAGCCGCGGGGCGCATTCTCGCAACCTCACACATCGGGCAATCTTAAGATACCGTACTGGGTCAAGCCTAGCGATGTCAACGGCTATAGCAATAAGGATTGGAAGATTTTGGATGGCCAGGCTGAAGAGAGATATGTACACACTGTCAGTGTGAATTGCGAAAAGGAGCAGTTCCATCAGTCTAGGTTACAACAGGAGGCTCAAGGATGGATCTTCCAAGACAACGTCAAGCTGGAACAGGCGAGGAATCTGCCAATGCCGTACTGTGACAGGCTCAGGAAACTGCGTGGTACTCGGTATTAGTTTCTGAATGGTATTGCTGTATATTTTCGATTTGGTTTGCTTCAATGTAATGCTTGGTTGTGGAGGTTGTTGAGCGTGTCGTTGGGCGGTTTAGATATCATGCGTCATACGACGGCGTCCGGGCGGTGAACTGCATGTTCACTGAGGTACGAAGTCTGGATGTGCACAGCAGAGTTACGTTTTGAGCACTCTTCCGAGCATAGTTTTAATGTACGGTCATTGTGATTGAATTGCGCATCGGGATTACGGGAGAGTAGGGATTATGCTATATTTTGTATTCGAGCGTATTATGACCTGAAGTCCCCTGTGATTCAGATCTACTGAGAGAGAAGACCGGAAATACAAGACTACTTTATAATATCGAACGGATGGCAAGTATAGCCGCGCTCTTACAGATTAGCGTGCAAACCTACCAAACAGCAGCGCCAAGCCTGAACTGATGTTCTCCAACTACTATCTTCCACCCTCCACACCTTCAAGCAATTGCGCAACAATCCTACTTCATACAGCCATGCCTCCTCCAAGACTACTTTCTCCGCTTCTACGCGCTCGGTTACAGGTCTCACCTCAATGCCTCCGTAGAACACCAGCCGCCCTCCGCCATGCATCCACCACCCCCGAGCCAGTCTCCCCACCAACAGTCCCATGGAAGACACCGCACAGCATACAATCATGGCCACCAGCGTACCTCATACCGCCGCCAAAAGACGGCGAGCTGTTAATGGAGAGGCGACCAAACCGAGAGCTCCCACCGTACGTCTACCGTCGCAATCCCGCACCACACTCCCATCTACACCTCCACTAACACCCCACCTAGTGTGCCCCCCCTGATCCCTAGACAACTCCTCCGCACCTTCCCCATCTTCCTCATAAGCATGTCTCTCGCAACCTTCGCCTTCTTCAACTACCAAATGCAAGAATCCTCCGTCGTAACGTCGACCCTCTACGCGCTGCGTACGAACCCCGCCGTGCGCGCTGAGCTCGGCGACGAAATATACTTCGCGAGCAAGTACCCGTGGATACGGGGCGAGATCAACCAGGTGCATGGGCGCATTGATATCAAGTTTTGGGTGAAGGGGACCAAGAGGGAGGGCGAGGTTAGGTTGAGGTGTAAGAGGAGGGGCAGGGGCGGGTACTTTGTTACGAAGGAGTGGAGCTTGACGATGGATGGGGAGGGCAAGGACGGCGAGAAGAAGGTGATGCAACTCTATGATCCTGAGGGGAATGCGATCGATCCGTTTATGGATGTTGTTCCGGATGAGATCTCCAAGTTGTGAGGGTGGGGGATTATGGGGAGTATGGGAGACGCGGTGGCTTGACCAGCAGCTGATTGAATCAGTGGACAAGGGATCACCACTACGCATGGGGCGAAGAGGCTCGCTTCGTGCTGTATAACATGTACTCTACTTTGTACAAATTTTGAAGACGTCAAAGATTAAGCCATGAAGGTGTCAATATATGTATTGCAGTGGTATCTGTACTCATATAAGAAAGCCATCCAGCATCGTAATCAACGCCAGCCCAGCCCTAAACGAGCGAGTATCTCCCATAGTTTTCCCAAACGCCAGATACCCTTTCCTAATGAACGTCGGCCACAGCGAGTTCCAGAGAAGGTAAAAAAAAGTCAGACAGTATGAGAGAAATGGAAAGTGGTATCATAAATGGGTATTCAACAGGCCACGCCGCTACGTCCCCAGCGCCTCTACCTACACACCGACCACTCTAGATCTTGTCAAAGTCCGCCTCGGGTCGTCGCACGCTAGGGTGATGTGCAAGATTCGGCTTGACGAGGTGTGCGAACTGCGGGTTTACGTTCAGCGGTCCGGAGATCTCGGGTACCCGGGGGACATCGCTGTCTCTCCTCTTGAGCCAGAAACTGCGTTTCGTCTGGCCACTCGTCGACCGCGAGTAGAGCGAGGACGTCCTGCGGTTGGGTGCGAACAGGCCCTTGGTCGGCGAGGTGCTGTGGTACGAGGGGAGCACGGAGGAGCGCGCGTTGCGGAAGGCGTGGAGAGGGTTGAAGTCGAATTGGGAGAGGCGGTTCGCTCTCTGCGCTTCCGGGGAGGAGGCAGGGTACGGTGCTTGGTGCTGAGACTGCGGGGAGCCCATGTCGATGGGAGGGGTGCCGGTGCGGGAGTATGTGCTGCCCGTGTGGTGCGTACTGATCGTAAAGGCCTTGAGTTTTGGGTCGGGAGCCTCAGTGTCGTAGAGGGTCTGGGCGCCGTGGGAGCGGACGCGGCGGGCGGTTACGTTGCGGGCTTTGTCGCGAAAGACGAAGCTGGCTATGATGTTGAAGATGCCGATGACGAACGCCAGGATGCCTGAGGCGACGAGGAGTCTCCAGAAGGGGAGGCCGAGCGACTCTTGGCTTGTGGCATGCTTGTTCATGTTTCCTAGCAAGTTGAGGCCGAGGACGGACATGGTCGAGCCTAGGAAGACGAAGCCGTGCGTTGGACTGAGGAGGGGCCAGTTGCGCGCGAAGTAGTTGCGGAAGAGGGAGCATTCGGATATGACGAGGAACACTGGTTGTTTGTTAGAGGGTTCGACGTTTAGTGCTTTTAGGGTGGAACTCACTGCCGACGAGGCCGGTTACAACATGGCTTGTAGCGTCGAAGAAGAAGAACTGGAGATGTAAGCTTTGGACTCGAGGGATCGGTTATGATTGAAGGCTCACCTTGGAGACAATGAAGGTCTTGACGAGCATGACCACGCTACTCGCTACGACCGAAGTGAGGGTGATGATGTTGAGGCCCCGAACGATGTTGAGAATGATGTACCCTGGACCGGCCAGGTGTTCTGCTGAAAGGAGAGCCATTGCTGAAGGACCGAAGTTGCTGTAGAATAGCTGTCAAAGCTGATATGCAATATAATGGAGTTTCGCGAACTGTCCGGCAGTCGATATAGCGCGTCGGATGAGCAGTATGAACAGTTGAAGTTGACTTGAAGGAATGAGAGAAAGTTTTGAGAGATAGAGAGAGGAGAAGAAGAAGTAGTCCCACGCCGCAAGGCAAAAGGAAACTTTGCGCAACAATATTATCAATAAGCTCACAAGAAGAGACAATAGGAATCAGAACGCAGAAAAGCGGACGAACGCGAGGTGAAGGTAGATACCAAGAATCCTCACGACGAGGCGCCCCAGGCCTGTACTATTGTCGCGAACCTCACAATAGCTCGCGGAACCGCGCTTCCCCGTCGCGCCGCCGACATGTTGGGTTCATCCTTCACTTTCGGTACAAACCAGTGGTCCAAAATGTTCCACACGGCCAGCCCTGCACTACCCTATGGAGCGCGTTTCACTCCTTCAATTCGCCCACGCATCTCGAAGCAGTCTAGCGGCATCGGTAGGCGAGCTTAACATAGGCGACATGAGTGACTGGACATGCGGTCTCGCCAGGCAGTACCCGCAAGCCAATATCGAGCATCCTCGTGGGTGGACATGGTTGGTCGGCATGGCGAGTTTGGAGGTCGCGTCGCGAGCGCGTGGTGATTGGTTGAGATTGTTTCGCTGGAGCGACGGGGTCATGTTTCAGGTTCTCAAACGGGTCGTCGGTTGATGTTCTGCGGGCGGCTAGATTTTGATGGCTCTCGCATTGCTGGTGGCGAGTTGATCCTTGCGATGTGCAACGGGAATGGAGGCAATTTTGGGCTTGGAGGCCATGTGTTGGTGGTGCGAGGGAGCGCAGAGCGCGTTGTGAGGTTGTAGGATGGCGCCAACGGACTGATGAGTAAGAAGTGTGTTGCAGGCGCTGGCCGTGGCTACCCCACACTCGTCCACATGGTTTAATCTATCTTCTTGGGCATGACTGTCTACGAAGCTTGAAGGCCTGCGGCCGTATCGCAAGACCTCGATATCCCAAGTTTGTCGCTCAATTGCCGTGCTATGATGCAGAGTCAATAACACACTTTACCGCCTCATATACTCTCGTCTTTCCTTACTAGACGTAGCTGACATCGCCGACTCCAAAGCGGCTTGAACATACTGCCGACACTGTTGACACCGACATCGAGAATGATTTTGCGAGCATGCATCCGATCGATATCCTTTCGCGAAGGTGCGCTCAGGATATGCGTGCAGTGATTGCTTGCGCCTAGAAAGAGTGTGCCCAACGCGTTGATGACGAAGTGAGAAGCTCCGGTTTGGGACTCATGGCAGCTGCCTTGGAACAAGATTGCAACGCCGGCTGACTACCTAACTCTACCTAGGCTTCTGCGAAGTTCATTTGTTCTGCAAGGTTCTTGACAGTCCCTGAGCGGATCTCCGTCTTTCATGACCCCATAACCCTATCGCTACCAAGGAGAACCCTTACAGATATACAGCTCATAGCCGAGCCATAGCTTGTTGATTCTACGTGATGATTGGTTTGTAGTGGTTCAATCATCTTTAGTTCTACGCTCACTGGGAGCGCATGCCTTTACAATGTCCTTGCTCGTCATGTTGAGTGTTGATCGAGGGCCCGGGCAGTGCGATTGAAGGCTACAAGAGACGGAGCAAGAGAGTGGTGCTGTTGTTGCTTATGATGTAGGTCTGGTCCCCAACGTGTGGGGGATGGTGTGGTAAAGGTATGGGCTTCTCAGTCTTCCACCTTCACCGCCTGTCTGACCCAAGTTTGACCTCTGTTAAGCCTGTGAATAACAGGCCCTGAATGTATTCCTATCGTATCTGATCCGAAGGTCGAGAGCGCGCGAACGGAAAGCTGGTAAAGCTCATCCAGGTGTCACTGTCTTATACTAGCGGCTTTGCTGTCTTGAAAGGGTCAATAGTGGTGGGTGGCGTTTGGAAGAACAAATGAGGTAGGCATGGTACTATAAGAAACTGAAGCACCACGAACGGACAAGAGTGTGTTGCTACTTCTCATCCTTTAATCTGGGTAATGATATTGGGTACATCCTTCTCTTTCGGGTATCCAACCACTGGCCCCATATGGAGAGTACTCAGTGTACCGTCTTCCAAGCGAGGCTCTCAAGTGACACGCCCTAAGTGCCACACATAAGCATTGATACTAGCCTAATTCAGAAGAAGAAGCTGGCTTTGCCATGCGCTGTCATGCGGTCTTTCTTCAGTGTACGTAATGTTCAAGACTACTCCCCAACGGCAAATGACTCCATCCGCAGGGAGTCCTCGTCTCTTGATCCCTTCCTCTCAACCGGATCATCCTGGTCGACAGCGTCGTACTTGCCAGCCGCATCCCCTTGCGGCCGCTTCACGAACCGCGCCAGAGTTGGCGCTTGAATCATGAGTACGCTTACAAGTAGAAGCCATAGGAACCAAATTGCGATTAGGGGCATGCTGATGCCGCCCATTCGGAAACCTCTACACAAGCATTAGTAGATACTCCACGCACATTCCTCGGGCTGAGGATTGCAGTGAACAGAAAGAAACTCTTACAAGAAGGTATTCACCCATCCCCCACACACGACGATCCAGCCGAGCACGATGTGCGCATAGCTGATAAAGGTCCGTCGGCGGAACTTGACGAAGAGAACATGATGATAGTAGCCTAGCAGGACCTGCAGGCAAACAGCGATAAAGAGCGCGGTGCCGATGTAGTGGTGTACTCCTGCCTTTCCGTTCTGGGAAGGTCGAAATGTTAGCGTAAAGTACTCGTACGACAATACTTCCTCGAATGAATACGAGACCGATCGTAAATGGAGCCGCGAGTTGGAATGTAGGGAAATTACCAGAAGTCGCTCCCAGGCCTTCACAATCATGATCAGCATGCCGGTCAATGCGGCTGCTGTCGCGCCACCCTGCGTGGTCCAATGCATTAAGAACCCCCGTTTGAAGCCTCCTCGGATCAGAACAACACCCGCGGGGTAGAGAAAACTGAAAGCCAGCGTGAGGAGCGTGCCATGTGCTTTGATGGCAAAGCCATGCTTGTGTTCTTTTTTGCCCTCATCATGGTGGCCGCCGTGTCGGCGTTCGCTCGGTGCGGCCAAGACGGCAAGGGGAAGAGCGAGAAGTAGGGAAAAGATGACCGGTTTCATTCTAGACACCATCATGACATGAGAAAACCATAAAGAATAAGTGTAGACTGAGGCAGGCCAGAAGTCGACATATGTGAGGATAAGCAGCTGCGCGGGATCGAGCGGGCTTATGTAGGTGGGCATGAACGCCGTATAGGATGGGATTCCAGGTGCGCGCTATTGGTCGATCTTGGTGTAATCCGGGCCTGCCGCTTTGTTGTTGCGTGCGCCATGCTGGATGTAGAACGTCAGCTTGGCTGATGGTGCAGTGCTCTATGCTCCATTTGGAAAGTGGCGCTTTGGACAACATGAATTTAAGAGGTCTTGTATAGTTGCTCTACGTATCTATTCTTTCGTTGCGGACTCTTTTTCAACCTTGCATCACATCAAGCAGTTCTCAGCTTGCTCTAAACCCACGGACTCAACGCTGCAGCACGCTTCTTGGCGTATCCTCATCCTTCGATACCTACAATCTCAAAGGCGCTCTCTTCCTCGCTTCATTCTATCGTTCTCCAGGTATGACTCGCGTCATTACACTCGTGATCAAATTATCGTGGGAAGGCTAGTGTGTTCGACAATCCTGCTGTCGTCCGCCCACAGCGTTCTGGCGGGCTCAATCGTGTGATCAGCAGCACACAGCAAACTCTACAGCCGCACGTTGTCAACACAACATCCCACTCGTTGCGAGATCAGATTTACACTCTGGCGAACGGTTGTATACGTCGACGTAAGTCTGTATATTGTCGATCTTGCTCGCACCATAGCGGATTCTCTACAAGCTACAAGCCTAGGGAGCCTACACACCATTCAACTCATCTATACTCCGCAGATCATAGCAATCAGTTTCTCAACCCCGCAGATCGGACAGTGGCTACAACCCAGTCTCGGTATTCGCGACTTTGGTCCCGCCCAGGCCTGACTTTGTAGGACCGAAAAATCGTTCGACTGTACATCGACGGACGAGTGCTTATGAAAGCTGGCTTGAGAAAGACAAGGCCCGGTTCTCGTATTTTACGACTGCATTGACAGCCTACACAAGCACAGGTTTTGTCAAGGTCTTGGAACGACATCGACTCTTCTGTACAAACTCTGATCGACATTTCCTGGGCAAGGACCTCTCATCACAGCTCCGGTAGACCATACACCTTCTTGAATTCATCTCCAGGCTCCGATCAATACGCAGGCAACGCTTGCTTCTCATCTCTTCTCCACATGTTTACCGATAGACCAGCAGCAAAGACGTGGTCGCCCCGGCATCGCAGGCTCGACCATACGCTCGCAGAAAAGTATGTATGCCTCACCACCAGCCGCGTGGTCAAGTTTGACGAGTGCTACTCGTCAGGCGTGGCGTTCGTCTGAGCAATCTCTTCATTCACTCGCTCTTTCTTCCCTCTTCTCTTCATGCACGTTTGTATTTGGTGGCTCGGTTTGGTGACTCGCTCGGAAAGCTTGTGTGGGAACGGGAATCTGCAGTCGAAGGTACACGATGGTTGTCATTCTCTTGTGTAGCGGTAGCTTTGCAACGCCGTGATGGTCATATTCGTCCATCCTTTCACTCAACGGCTAGTGTGTGACGCTTATGTAGATATATCAGCAACATGCGGCAGGAACAAGTTTGAATGTGGAACAGATTGAATTGCTTCGCCGTCTACTTCTGGATTCGATCGATAGCTACGCACACCAGGTGCAGGCCATTCGGCTTAGCTACGATACCTGCCGGGACCGAGTAATGAAATTGCGTGTGGAGGTGATGTAACCGCTGCTGATTCCCAGAATGTCATATGGAAGCTCTAGAATAGAACTCTCCGGACCGGGCGCCCAGCCATGGGTCTGATCTTCTCTACGCTCAGCGCGAAAACAGCCTCGTTCATGGAAGACGTGAGGCTGCCGTAAGTAGTGAAGTAGCTGGCGATTCTAATTGAAGAACAGAAGAGGATCGGAGCGCGAACGAGTTTTATCCTGCGCGGCGAGCACGGGCCAAGGAGCGCTAGTCCGGTCCGGTGCTAGTGCTCCGAACAGACATCTGGCCGCTCTGGTTGACCTCACCGAGTCGATTCCCGCGGTTCAGTCTGGGGAACGTTGCAATTTCGCGCATTTGCTGTAGCCTGCCCTCGCGCCAGCTGTGATCGCTCCCCCATCTCTCCGCCCCTCTGAGATCCTGAACAACGCACTCGCCGCCGCACCACGCCTGCCACACCTGCCCCGCGAATTCGACTTGAGCGTGCTTGGGGTCCCACTCCGCCCACGTTGATCACACTCCACCATGGCCGACTTCGATGCAATGAAAGACCAGTGGACCGACATTGAGGAGAATGACGGCATCCGCCTCAGTTGGAACGTCTTCCCCAGCTCGCGGATGGTACGTCTTCTGCCCGCCTGTCAACACTGCGGAATGCTAACAACCAAGTAGGAAGCTTCGCGGCTTGTTGGTAAGAAACTCGGTGCTGTACAGGTGCCACTAGCTGACATGTCCAGTGCCCATCGGAGCTCTATATACGCCACTGAAAGAGAAGGAGGAGAGCCCGCTGCTCCAGTACGAGCCCGTGTCTTGCAAGCAGCCATGCCGCGCCGTTCTCAACCCCTTCTGGTACGCCGATATACGCCCGTACAACTGCGCATGAAGCTGACCGTCTCCCAGTCAAATCGACATGCGCGCGAGATTGTGGATATGTCCGTTCTGTCTGCAGCGAAACGCTCTCCCACCGCACTACAAGGACATCTCGGCCGAGCAGATTCCCCCGGAGCTGCATTCGAACAACACCACGATCGAGTACCGGCTCTCGCGACCGGCCCCGTCGGCCCCCATCTTTTTGTTCGTCGTGGATACTTGCCAGGAGGAGGATAGCTTGAAGGCGCTCAAGGACTCAATCATCATGAGCCTGAGCCTGCTGCCGCAGTATGCCTTGGTTGGCTTGATCACCTACGGCACCATGGTAAGCAGGGAAAAGTCTGTAACAGGCATGAAGCTGACGTCTTCCAGGCCCAAGTTCACGAGCTCGGCTACACCGAATGCGCCAAATCGTACGTCTTCCGCGGCAACAAGGACTACACATCGAAGCAAGTCCAGGAAATGCTTGGTCTAGGCCAGATCGCACCTCGCCCAAACGTGCAAGCACAGCCCGGACGCCCTCCTATGCCCATCGGCGGCCCCGGCGCACGTTTCCTCCTACCCGTGTCGCAGTGCGAATTCCAGCTCACCAACGCCCTCGAGCAACTGCAGAAAGACCCATGGCCCGTGGCCAACGACAAGCGTGCACTGAGATGTACCGGTGTTGCGCTCAGTGTAGCCGCTGGATTGTTGGAGACGTCTTTCGTGAACATGGGCGGCAGAATCATGCTCTTCAGCGGCGGTGCCGCGACCGAAGGCCCGGGTATGGTCGTTGGCCCGGAGCTCAAGGAGCCTATCCGATCGCATCACGACATCGACCGCGACAATATCAAGTACTACAAGAAGGCCATGAAGTTCTACGACACCCTTGCTAAGCGCGTCGCGCACAACGGTCACATTGTTGACATCTTCGCTGGTTGTCTGGATCAGGTTGGTCTGCTCGAAATGAAGGGTCTTTCGAATTCCACAGGCGGTCACATCATCCTTACCGACAGCTTCACTTCTTCCATGTATAAGCAGTCATTTGCACGCATTTTCAACAAGGACGCAGACGACAATCTCCTCATGGGTTTTAATGCCAATCTAGAAGTTCTGACGACCAAGGAGCTGAAGGTCACTGGTCTAATTGGACATGCCATATCTTCAAACAAGAAGTCTTCGTCTGTCGGCGAGACCGAATGCGGTATCGGCAACACGTGTGCCTGGAAGATGTGCGGAATCGACCCAGAGGCGAGCTACGCCATCTACTTTGAGATTGCCAGCCAAGGAGGACCAAACCAGCTTCAACAAGGTCCACAGAAGGGGATGATGCAGTTCTTGACATATTACCAGCATTCGTCTGGCCAGTTCCACCTGCGAGGTAAGTTCATGTTAAGAAGAATTGTTGACAAAGCTAATTGGTTGCAGTGACCACCGTTGCGCGTAACCTAAGCGGTCCTTCTGGGGACCCGGCTATTGCCCAATCTTTCGACCAGGAAGCTGCCGCCGTGCTCATGTCGAGAATAGCAGTCTTCAAGGCTGAAGTGGACGACGGGCCAGATGTCTTGCGATGGGTCGACCGCATGCTGATCCGGCTGTGTTCTCGCTTCGCAGAGTACAGGAAAGACGATCCCTCATCTTTCCGCCTGGAAAAGAACTTCACCCTCTACCCGCAATTCATGTTCCACCTTCGACGATCGCAATTCTTGCAGGTCTTCAACAACTCGCCCGACGAGACTGCCTTTTACCGACACGTGCTGAACCACGAGGACGTCAGTAATTCGCTTATTATGATTCAGCCCACCCTCGATAGCTACGGTTTCGATCACGAAGGCGGCAACCCGGTCCTACTCGATTCTCAGTCCATTCATTCCGAGACCGTGCTTCTCCTCGATACCTTCTTCCACATCCTCATCTTCCACGGCGAAACCATGGCCGAATGGCGCAAGGCAGGATACCAAGAGCAAGAGGGATATGAGAACTTTGCCACTTTACTGGATGCGCCAAAGGAAGACGCCAAAGAACTCATCCAAGACCGGTTTCCCCTTCCCCGTTTTATCGTCTGCGATGCTGGTGGTTCTCAGGCTCGTTTCCTGCTGTCGAAGCTCAACCCGTCGACTACGCATACCACGGGCGCTTACGGCGGTGTTTCGCAGACTGCGCAGACCATCTTTACCGATGATGTCAGCTTGCAGACTTTCATGGATCATTTGATGAAGTTGGCGGTGTCTGGAACTGGTTGAGCTAGGTTGTGTTGGAGTGAGAGTTGAACTGGGCTGGAGATGACACTTGGCAGGCTATCTATTTAGCACGGATGTTGTGGTCTCTGGTCCTGCGTAACAAGCAATGACTGCTATGGCAGTAAGGGTTTAGAGAGAGAAGTTGGCAACTCCTTATGATGTACCGTATTGAGCCTTGATGAGATTAGCCAGGACGTCGTTTGTGTTTTTTTCGTGACATTGGTACGGAATCCTGACTCGAACGTCCAGCATCATTCCCCAAAGTTAGCTAAACCATCCCACACCTACCCCGCAACCCCTCGCTCCAGCAATTTACATCTCCATCTACACCAAACCCATGCATCACGGATATGCACTTCCATTCCCCGCAGCTACCAACTCACTAACGCGGTACTTAGCCAATAGCGACCGCCAATCAACAGCAATCGTGAATCAGGAGCTGTATATAGCCGTCTCATGTTTCATTCATTAGGTCGCGCCTTGCGTAGATTCTGACCTCTTTCGAATCTGGAAGAATTGATAAATAGTCAAATACTAGCATCCCAAACCCACACCAAATGGCCGACCAAAAGACAATCGGCGCATGGACCGAAAGCGTCACCTCTCTTCCTCCAAACAAACGCTACATCTGCACGCACGATGCCAAAGGCCGCTCCATCGTACACTCCTCCCCACCACAGCTCTACCACGGCCGGGGCGGCGTGGGAGGAATGGCACGCTCATGTGATTTACCCTAGACGTCGGACTTTCACACACCACTAAACACTCCCCAGTCGCAACATCCTCCGTCCCCGCAACCCTAGCCTCCGACGTAGACGTAACCGCCTATCTCTCCCCCACAGGCCTCACCTCCCACAAAGCCACCGACATCGTAATCCCTTCCTCCTCTAGCTCCAGTTCTGGGTCCAACCTCGTTGTCGTGGACATAGCGCCAGGTGGCCAGAGTCAAATGCACAGAACGGTCAGCATCGATTATAGTATTTGTGTGATTGGACATGTGCGCATGGAACTTGATGGTGGGGAGATGGTGGATTTGAGGCCTGGGGTGAGTACTGCTTTCTCATGTTTTTGAAGGAATGTGCAGGGTTTGAGAATGGGGGACAGGGGAGAGTACGAGCTAACGAGTTCAGGACCACGTTATTCAACGCGGGACTATGCACAAGTGGTACAATGGCTCTCAGACGGAGCCAGCGCGCTTTGTGGCGGTCACGCTACCTTGTGAGCCGTTTGAGATTCCGGGGGCGGGGAAGATGTTGGCTGAAGAGCATGTTGAGGGGAGTGGTGCTGTGCAGCGTGATGGGAGTAAATTGTAGATCAATGAAAGATGGCGTGGTGGTGACACGCCATGTAGAGCCTGAACGTGTACCAAATGGCTCTACCTGCGGTGGGAATAACAAGTAAGAAAATCTACGAGACCGGTTCGCCCTTCTCATCAATCAGGCTCTCGTCCGTCTTGATAGGCCCCTCTCCAACACCCGTGAGGATGATCCTGCTCACGCCCTCCTTCAACAGATCCAACGCAACACCGGACTCGGCCTTGGCTTTCTCCAGACCCTCGCTGTTGGCCTGTATGCCATCTCCTCGCTTTCCACTCCATCCTTCCTTGTCTCCCAGCGCAGCCTTGAACAAGCCCGCAACCTTCGTCTCGTTCTCTTCGAGGTAGTAGATGACAGCATTTGGCCCAGCATCGAAAGTGTACGCAGCAATGATCTTCCCGGCCGCCGCATTGATGTTCTCCACGACCTTGATAGCAGCGCGCGAAATATCGTTGAGGTAGAAAATGGGCGGGTAGGTGTCCAGACATGTGGCATGGAAGGAGTTGCTGTCCATCATGGTGACCTTGCCAAAGCCCTCAAAGTCTTTCTCCTTGATAGCCTTTTGCATCTCCTGCATCCGCCTCGGAACCGTCTCGCTTGCACGTGCTGCGAAGAGAGAGGATGTAGCGACCGTAGTCTGCATGCCTGAGGTCGACGAAACGTCCTTCTTTGCGGCGCTGACGACTAGGATCACGGCTCGCATATTCGGCCAGTGCTCTGCCGGCGCAACCTCGAAGGCCATGCTGTCGCTCCCGTCTTCAGCTGATCCTTGTTCCCAGCCCACATAGCCGCCAAACAGACTCCGGCACGCAGATCCGGACCCTTGTCTTGCGATCCTTGAGAGCTCGGTTGGGGAAGCAGGCAACTCGTAGAGATTCGCGATGGCCCTGACCAACGCTGCAAAGCCCGCAGCGCTGCTTGCCAGTCCCGCGGCCGTGGGGAAGTTGTTCTCGCTCACAACCTTGAGCGGCATTTCGCTCAGCTTCGGCACAGAACCATCCTGGTCCTCGATCTTCTTGCGCAACGCGCGAAGCTCGCGGAAGCAAGCTTGGGTGCGAGCACCGGAGACGTCTTGCGGGCTGCCATTGAGCAGGAGCGAGTCGGAGGAGGTGTACGAAGAGGAGCAGGAGGCGGTCGTATGGGTACGGAGGTCGGCCTGCGAGAGTGTTACGGAGAGGGAGGAGTTTGTGGGGAGGTTGAGTTTCGGGTCGCGCTTTCCCCAGTACTTTATTACGGCGATGTTTACCGGGGCGGTGGTGCTGGCGCGGTGGATGTCGGACATTTTGGCGGTTTGTTTTAGGGAGCGGAGGAGAAGGGTGGATGTTTGGCGTCTAGTGTAGTGGGGTAACGAATTTGTTGTTTATGCAGGGTCCTCGTGGGAGGGCTGGGGAGAAGCCGCGGAAGAAAGAGTGGCGACTAAAGGACTGCGATGCATGGGACAGCAGATCTTTTAGATATGTGTGATATCAACCTGAAGAGTCAATGAAGATAAATAGCATCTTCGAGCTCCTCACTCGGCCGATAGAAATGGACGCACATATCGTGCGAACACTAAAGTGCTCCCTACTTTGTAGTTACACTATAACGCAACAACACTTGAGTGTCTTTCAGGTAAACATGAAATACAGGAAAGGGTTTTCTCAATAATAAAGCAGCAGTAAAAAGACATAATCAACGCGCTGTAAGGCTGCTTCCCTCGGAAGCGGTGAAGCCAATGTAGTCGATGCCACCAATCACAAGCCACTAGACCCCCGACTGGTCCAAGCTCAAAATCTTCCCAAGTCCATCTCATCATCACCCTCGACGACCGCATCGCCTCGCAACCACGCGCAACCCCTGTAATGGCATCACAAAACGAGTCCGGACCCGCGGAAGTCTGTCCCGTCGATCACAAAGCACGAGAAGCATGGCTCAAACAAGCAAAAGCCCAGAACCCTAGCCAACCCGCACCCACACCACCACACGCACCCCTCCAAGCCTCCCCCGGCTGCGACTCCACCCAATTAGATCAAGCGCCCACACCTTCAGCCTCTGCTCCGTCTGCACCCTCTACAGCTGGGATTCTTGGTTCATTACGTCTTGGAACACAGCGCGAAGTCTCGACGATACCGCGCACCGGCGCCACCTCAGAACCGGCGCCGAGTGCGAAGGATGCGAGACCAGCAAACAACGAAGGGGAGACAGGCGCGGATAAGAAGACGGGTAATTGGATATATCCGTCCGAGCAGATGTTCTTCGAGGCAATGAAGCGCAAGGCGTTCAACCCTGAGCAGGCGGATATGAAGACTATCGTACCCATACACAACGCAGTCAACGAGAGGGCGTGGATGGAGATCAAAGAATGGGAGAGGGGCAGGGGGAGCGAGAGGTACTTTACTCCACCCCTACCTTTTGTTTGCGACTACTCCAACAGGTTCGCTTGAATCCGATACAGCATGCTAACTCGTTAATTGCAGCTGTGGCGGTCCTCGTCTAGCCTCCTTCTCGGGCCTCTCCATGTCCCCGACACCCCGAGCTCGATTCAACACACTACTGGGCTACAAGCCACCATTCGACCGACACGACTGGGTTGTAGATCGATGTGGGACCAAGGTGGAATACGTGATCGACTTCTACGCTGGCAAGGATGAAGGGAAGACGGGGGCAGGTTTGAACTTTTACTTGGATGTGAGACCGAAGCTGAATAGTTTTGAAGCGGTCAAGACGAGAGCGCTTAAATTCGTGGGATTGTAAAATATGTGTATGGGTGGAGATGGACGTGGCATGTAGGATATGGATGTTCGATTACGGTCACGATACGAGGATCTTGTACAACGGCAATTTTAAACATACCCTTAGGGGCTTTGAGACGCATCTCTTTATTTCTCGACGTCCCAAAGTTCTTTAGCATTCAAACTAAAGGCCTCCGCTGTCAGGCCAGCCTGATCAGTCCATTGCAGACAACGCTCAACGAATGGCCGCACGTCAAGCCCATCAAATCGAGTATGTGGCCAGTCCGAAGCGAACACGATCCGGTTGCCTGCCTGTTTGAGCAGTTCCGTGGCTACAGCCTCGATGCCTCGCATCTCGGGATCCTCGTCAAATCTATAAGCTGCAGAGAACTTGACCCAAGTATTCCCCTTCTGTAGTAGATTCACAAGGGACTGGAAGCCAGCCAAATCGTACGGATCTAGCGGATACACTCTCTTCTCAATGGCAGGAAGTTTCGGCGCGCCAAAATGAGCAATGCACAACCGCACGTCAAGGTCTCCTGCAACTCGCTCTAGCATCGGAATGTGTTCCATGCCGATGAACAACTCCAACACCCAACCAAGAGGCTTTATCGTAGTTGCGTAGCGCTTCAACATTTGCTGCAAGGAAGCTTCTGTGAACTTGGCATTCGTTGATTTGAGATTCAATCGCACCCCTCGAACTCCAAGTTTGTGCCATGCTCGGAGTGTCGCCGATTGTACTGTATCGGGATCGATGCCCACAACGCCGCGGCCATGGCGCGGTCCGATTACTTCGAGAGCATCGAGCAAGCAAGAGTTGTCGTTCCCGTAGATAGAAGGCTGAACCAAGACGATATTTGAGATGCTGATCGTATTCTCAAACTTCATCGCGTGTTGTAAGTTGTGCAGCGAGGGAACGTATGCTGCGTCTGCAGCGAGTGCGTAGTCCGGGGAGGTTACATGCATATGGCAGTCCCAAGCTTCTGCTGGCATTCGCTGCGCGATGACATTTGAGCGGGTGGAAATCGGTTGTTTGCGTAGGACATTGGCGTGGAGCTGAGCTGGCCGACGTAGTGATTGAATGTAGGATTGAGCGCGCCTTAGAAGAGGGGTGAGTATGCGGTTATTGAAGGACTCCAGGAAAGGAATGCGAATGATCTTTTCGAAGATCATATTGAAGTATAAGGAGCGAAATACCGTGGACGACCTACCAGTACGATCGGGGAGCCGAGGAAGAGGCGTGTATTATACCACTGGTAGGAGCTCGACATGTCAGTAGAGGCATGGCGGTGGATATGTTCTGGCGAGCACTTCAAAGATCCGACGGAAGATGACCGAAGGCGAAGCAACGATCTTCGCGTATTCACAACGAGTGGTTAGAGTTGTTGTTGAGCGCTCGGAAGTTGACCGAGCTGGTCTGCACCTCACGGAAGTTGACCGAACTAGTCTCCACTTTTCTAGAGCTAGGAGGGAAGCGCAACGCAGCAACCTGCCATTCAACGTTTTCTCCAGAGATTCCCCAGACCGTCTCATTACCCCAGGAAAACTTCACCCCGGACGCCATGTGTTTGACAATCTATAAGTATGGCTTACCGCCTTCCCAAAAACTTTGATCCTCACTCCCAGGCTTCGGAACCAGTTGACATCATGGGCAAAATGGCGCCACCCTTCTATCTGATCGCGGTCATGGTACTGGCATGTGGTGGTATCCCAAAAGGTGAATCTCGAGTCTCACACCGTTACGCGTTCAAGCATTGGATCACTGACGATTTCGCTAGGCTACGATGAAGGAGGCTTCAGTGCCAGTGTGACTTTGCCAGCCTTCAAGGCAGACTTCGGCCTCAGTAAGGACCTATGGGTTGGCAATGCGACTGGACTCGCCAACCGCACCGCCAACATCAGTTCCTTTGGCGTACTCGGCGCTGCATTCGGTGCCTTGATCGCCTACTTCCTCAACGACAAGATTGGACGGTTATGGTCCTACAGACTTGCTATCCTGATCTGGGCCAGCGGTATTCTGATGCAGGTCTTCTCATCCGGAATCTTCGCCTTCATGCTCTTCGCAAGAATTTGGGCAGGATTCGGCGCAGGCGGCCTCACCGTCATCTCGCCACTCTTCTTGTCCGAGATCGCACCAACCAAGTCCAGAGGAATGATTGTCAGTATGTACATGGTTGTACTTCTGTCATTCTTGTCTCTGGGCTTCTTCGTCAACTATGGTGTCAGCAAGAACATGGCTCAGGGTCGAGCGCAATGGCAGATCGTCCAAGCAATCCCACTGGTCCCGGTCGGACTTGCTTTCATCGGGTCCTTCTTGATCCCCGAAAGTCCTCGCTGGCTCGCCTCCCGAGGTCGCCACGACGAATCCATCGCAGCCCTCGCTCGCCTGCGCGGTATGTCGCGCGACGATCCAACGCTCATGTCCGAGCACGCCAGGGTCGAAATGGAGGCAAATACTCTCGTCGAGATGGCGAACACTTCCTTCTTGGAGACAGCGAGAGAATGCTTCACGCTTCCCAATCTACGCCGCCGCTTCTTTCTTGCCATCATGATGCACACAGTGGCCCAATGGACAGGTGGAAATGGCATCACCTATTACATAAGCGACATTTTCCAGTATGCTGGAATTCAAGGCGCGGAAACATCACTCATTACCTCGGGAGCCTACGGACTAGTCAAGCTGTTCGTCACGATGGTCTTTGCCTGGGGCCTTATCGACAAGATCGGTCGAAGACGCTGCTTCCTAGCTGGTCTTACGCTCCAAGGCATCACCCACATCTACATGGCCATCTATTTCGGCGCCATCGGCCAAAGCAACGTACGTGCATCCGACGCCGCCGTTGCCTCCGTCTTCGTCTACGCCATCGGCTGGTCTATCGGCCTCTGCACGATTCCGTACATTTACGGGACCGAAATCTTCCCGACCAAGTCCCGCAGTTTCGCGTATGCAACCACCATGTGTCTGCATTGGTTTTTCCAGTTTGCCGTGGTTCGTGTGACACCGGTCATGTTGGCTGCACTTGACAAATGGGGCGCTTACGTGTTCTGGTCGATGGTCTGTTTCGTCGGAATCATTGTGCTTGGGCTGTGGGCGCCTGAGACGAAGGGTGTACCTTTGGAGCGTATGCATGAGCTGTTTGAGGGTCCGTGGTACCAAGGCTGGAGGTCTAAGATCAATCTTTCGCACGATTATGGTGCCTTTGAGGCGAAGGGCGGAGAGAAGTATGTCGTTGAGCAGCGCGAAGTTGATCGTGTTCCGTAGTGTTGAAGCTTAACGTTCACCAATTTCCCATAACATTCACAATATTTAAAGTGTTCACAAAGTTTTAATATACATCGAATCCAGGATCCATAGTAACACTAAGCGGTTCAACCTGCGAGAAAGCTTCATACATCTCCGGCGGCATATCCAGCAAATTATAGCTCATATCGCCTTCCATCCGACTATCAAAGTACGAAAGATCAAGTAATATCGTCTCGTCTTGCTGGTCACTCGACTGATTCGACGGAAGCATACCGGTAGTGGATGCCGAGGCCGAGTAAGCGTCCATTGGCAATGGTAGCAAGGGTCGTGTCGCAGTTGGCTGATTCGTTTCGTTGGTCGTCGGTTGAGAAGGCTGAGAATCTTGGATACGTATACCCAGTATCTCCAGCTCTCTTGCGATGAGCTTTGAGGCAGTTGCAATGACTGGAGTGGTTAGTCAATTTTACAGGAAGTGACATGGTAGTGGTACCTGGGTTCGTTTGTCGCAATCGATCTAGTGCGCCTATGCAGATTGATAGTCGCTCTAAGGTGATGGGTGCGACATGTCCTATTGCCTGAATCTCCAGCAGAAAAATCGACGCAGCCGTATACACGCTGTACGCGAGACTGAGAACGACGTGACCCTCTCCGAAGGTGCGCTTGTACAGACTGAAAAGAGTGACAATAGAAGTAGCTGATGATAAGCACTTGATGAGTGGATTGTGCTCCGCCATTACACTGGCCAATTTTGGCTCTCGAGAGAGTTTCAGTTTGGCGCGGTTGAGCAGGATGTTGATTGCATGGTAAAGGCAGCTAGAGGGACATATTAGCAATGACACATGACCCGTATATTACCTTATACTCACTTGAGCGTCACGATATGACTTGGGGGGCATTCCAGTTGCGGAGCCGAAAGGTTGATCTTCAAATGTTCGGGCAGGTCCCGCCACCAGTCCCGCAGCTTCGAGCTTTGCGCGAGTGCGCATTGATAGGCTTGGGATGAAGACGGATCCTGTGAAGGACTGTAAAGATGTATAAGGATTTGGTTGAGGATCTCCGCAAGCGCACACATCTGTATGAAGCAGGATATCGAGTGCGCCTGCTTTGGTGGGTAGTTAAGAGATGAAAGACCATGAGGTGTCCAGGCCTCGATCTCAGCCGTATCGTCCACTGTGATGTGTCAGTATTCTACCATTGTGGGGATTAGCTTGAGCATACTTAGAACCCTTGGAGGACTGATCTCAGAGTTCTGAATCACCGGCGATCTCCCAAAGTACAGCGAAATAAGCTTGTCCCAGAAATAACAACTCCAAAACAAACGATTTCTTATCTCCACATCCTCAGCAGAAAATTGCCCAATATCTGCATATCTTTTCCCATCAACGCAGATGCCCAGATCATCGATCAACCGGAAAGCCATGCCGCTGTACAACCAAGCTTGGGTGCGATTGCCGCAACCGCATTCTTGAGCGCTTAGTAAGAGAAGGGCTTGTACAGTGGGGATTTTGCTGTTGCCATTTTGGATGTCGTCAAAGAGATGGTGTTTCGCCATTTTGGAGAAGGCGGCGCCGTTGTCGAAGGGAGCGAGGAGGAGGTCCATACCGGGTTCCGCGCGACACCAGCGGACGGAGTGGGAGAGGACTGTATTCATGAGGGCCTGTGAGAAGTAAGGTCCTCCGATTTTCATGTCACCTACGTTCGTGTTAGCGATACCAATGTACAGATGGAACACAGGTACTTGCGGGTGAAAGCAGGCCTATAGATGAAATTGAAGAGCGGTTGAATCCAGCAAAAATGAGAATCTAGAAGCGACCGGAATGGCTCCTTTGCTCACGCATCAGTCTCACATTAATAAACTGATGAATGAGCGTCTCTTACTGGTATATCCGCAAGCTTTTCATACGCTCTTTCCCGCCAAGCGCTGTTCGCGAGACTCTCCTTCTTCGCAGCTACCTCATCATCTGCTTGGCTGTTTGCAAGGGCATGCGTCCACATACTTCCGGGGAGTTGAAATAGGCTTGTAGATCCGTGAAAAGAGACCCGTCCGTCATCTTCAACTCTGAGCGCTTCAACTGCTCTCGATGATCCAGGAGGAGGCTGTTGGTCAGCAACCGGGGATTGTGTATTTGAAGCACTATTGATTGGAGAATCGCTGACGCCACCTTTGGCTGCGGAAAGTGCAGCTTCAAGTTGCGCGACTTTTTGCTCGAGGCGCTGCGTGTATGACAACGTTGGAGATCTGCAAGTTTGTAGAAGTGAGAAGAGGATCTATGTTACGTAGTGGTATGGACGAACAAGGAATAAAGAATACCGTACAGCTTGTAGACGCAATTATCTTCTCGGCTTTTACATCGGTCGCAAACTGGATGTCCAGCATCGCATTTGACCTTGAATGAAACGAGATCATTAGCACGCAACATTCATATGCTATTGAGGCTACACACCTTTCGCTTCCTACATGGCTCACATGAGAAAGCGCTCTTCTTTGGGTGGCGTTGTTTGTGATTGGTAGGGCTGGACATTTGCACCTCCAGAAAGCCTCGTGTACAGAACAACTCAACTGTCAGAGGGAGCTGTTCAGTAATCCCGCAATCACTTATGATATACTCTTTTGTGTCAAAGGATGGATTTGGACATCGAAGATGCCGTGCTGTGGAAGATCTTCGGATACGGTTAGCCTCGGTCAACTTCCGACCAAACTTCCCCGCTACGTCACCAGCGATGGATTGCCGTCGGCCATGTCCTCAATAAGATTTACTTCGATTCTCACTTTTGCAAAATGAATTCAAGTGGTATTCAGCTGGTTCTAGAAGACAATCACTTATGAAAGTTGCCGAGACCGCGAACTTGGCGAACAACCCCCGAAAGTGCCACCATGGTCGCATACTGCGCTCCGTTTAGAAATACTAGCATCTAAGCAAACTGGAATCTTTGATGTACTGTAAGTCACTTCAATTTAGGAACACGGGTTCCATATCAGACTCTGCGTTGTCTCGTCGGCTGTACCACTTCGTCTTTGTTCATCCACGTTTACGTTGGGGTTGTTCTCGTTGGGCTCTGGAGATCTCGTGGACTACTTTGATATATTATCTACACGACGATATCCAGTACATACGACCACAGGAACTTTGATATAGTGCTTCCCGTTCGCTCAGCTGTACTCAAAAAAGTTACCGGTAGATTAGTAGTCAAGTGGGTGACCATTGGCGAATCCCTACTGTTGTATGTTTTTGCATATTTACTTCATTTTTGTTCTCGCGTAGTCATGAACAGAGGTTTGAGCTTAGGAAGGTTTTGTGTTATTCAGCGTTCTATTTCACTGTCGTGATGTATTGTTCTCTGTGCCCTTAAAGGCTAAATGAATACGTGGCGGGGTAGCGGTGCTTGACGCTAACTGTGATATCGGCGTCGAAGGCACAGCAGGCAACAGCTACAGACGTGCACGTACCGTCGCACTACACAGAGCATAAAAACAGGCTTGACCATTGAGTTCGAGGAAACGTGCAAATACCTAGCACTTCAGCGCACCATTCCTAAGGTCGCATACACATACGCCCGCTATCAAGAGGCTTCGCTAGACTTTGGGATTTGAGGAGCTGGAGTGCCCGATCGAACGACGATGGTGGATATCAAACCCGAATCATCCGCTCTGAAGATCGCTTTCATCTCCGGGCCTCTCGACCCAGACGATGAATACTTCGCAACCCACTACGCCTCGCAAATCGACGCCGCGGCTCAAGCCAACCACTCCTTCATCATAGGGCCCGTGGCCGGCATCGACACTTTGTCCCTCCACTACCTCCTCTCCCAAAATGTCCCCCCTTCCAAGATTACAGTCTACATGGCGCACTTCGAGTACCTCAACACCACATGGCGGACGCAGTATCTCGATCTAGGCGTCAACGTGCGGGACGTGGTTGATGCGGTGACGACGAGGGAGAGAGATGCGGCGATGACTAAGGATAGCGATTACGATATTTTGAGGTATCGGACGGAGGACGAGGCGAAGAAGCTTTATGGGAAGAGTTGGTGGCCGAGGGTTAGTAATACAGAGATGAATGAGAGGAGGAGGACGGGGATTTTTAGTGAGGCATATAAGCTTGAAGAGAACGCGGAGGGGGGCCAAGGAGGTAGGAATTTGAAGGAGAGGGTTAAGAACTTTTTCAAGTAGTGGTTGGACTAGGGGGCTCTCCGGGAGATAGACCGAGCTCCGGAGTAAAGAGTCAAACTAGGCTTGAGAGGGATCGTTGTCTATCTAATTTGATGTCTGCTAGAAAACCTGCATGAAGTAGAGGCTATTGGTTGATCGATTGTATCCAAGAAGTATAAGCAGCGAAGTGAAAGAACACCTAGACCAGCATTACAAGCAACTCTACTTGTTCGCTCCCGACTCACCACCCATGACAGGGTTCTGGCCGGACGGATACTTCGCATCCGTCTTTAGCAACTCATCTGGCTTGTCTGTTCACATATTAGCGAAAACTCGCAAGAACGTCTTATCATCGCAACTTACCATGCCGAGCATACATGTGGTACTCTTCATCAGAAAATTTGCCCACCCTTCCACTCTCCACTTCCTTTCTCGTCAACTTCAGCTTGTTCTTCGCCAAGCCCATGCTACCCAAGAACTGCACCGCCTCACTCCACTCCTTGTCCTTCCTCTTGCCATCCCAGCCCAGCTCCTCGCTCATAATATCAATGACAACAGGGAGTGCTTCGAGCGTTGCCTGTGCATTCAAGAACGCCAATCGCATGCGACGGGCGACGACATCGGTAGCAGTCTGCGCATACTCATGTCTTACACAGTATCGCACCTCGCCGTCAACAAAGGGGTAGAGGGCCGAAACGCGTTGACCGCGCACAGGGAAGCGGTGCTCAGTCGGTGCCGACAGAGCAGCAACGGTCCAGGCGCGGTCTCCATAGGCGGTGCAGAGGTATTTCGCAACCTCTGTTTCAAGGCCGTAATGCTGTATGAGGTTGATGAAGAGGGTATTCGAGTAGCCATGCGCGCCGACTAGGCGGACGCGGTGCGTTTGACAAGTGCCATCCAGCGGAGCCTCATCTTCGACCTCAGTGCCACTAATGCGAGGTGCGTTGACGAGGGCTTTGGGTGCAAGGCCGAATTCTTTGATCGCTTCGTCCACGGTCTCCTCAGCCATTTCGCGGTAGGTGGTCCATTTGCCACCGGCGCAGGTAAGTAGACCTGATGGAGATGTCGTCACGAGGTGGTTTCGGACGAGACCTTCCGTCTTGCCGGCTTTGGGGTCTCTGACCAAGGGGCGAATGCCAGACCACGCGGCGAGAACATCACCCCGACGAACGTTGATTTCCGGCTGCAGATAGCGACGAATCTCTTTCAAGATCCATTCGATCTCATCCTCGCCAGCCACTGGGTTCTGGGTCACATTGGTAGCGGTATCCGTCGTACCTGCAATCGTGTTTCCTTGCCATGGCAGAAAGAAAATCACTCTGCCATCGGATGTTGATGGATCGATCAGTCCCATGTTCGCAGGGCTGTAGTAACCAGGAAGAATAACGTGCACGCCGGAGCTGGGAGCGACAATCTCTTCTACGTCCGGATCGTCCATTTTGCGGATTGAGTCTGTGAAGGGACCGGTGGCGTTGATGATGCCTTTCGCTTTGATGGTGAATTCCTCGGATTTCTTACCGTTGAGCTCGGTGATGCAGTCTTTGACGCGTGCGCCGTTGAGCTTTCCAGATGCGTCTCTTTCGAGGGAGGTGACTTCCATGTGTGAGACGACGGTAGCGCCATACAACGCAGCGGTCATGGCTAGAGAGACGTTCATGCGGGCATCGTTGTGTGCGCCATCTACACAGGTCAGTCTGGGTCAATGAGATGCGCAAGTGATCTTACCGTAGTAAACCAAAGCGCCGAAGAGACCCTCTTTCTTCAGCATAGGAAAGGCATCGAGAGCTTTGCTCTTGGTCAAAAAGTACGAGCTCTCAATGTTCTCCTTGCCTGCCAAAAAGTCGTAGAACTTTGTGCCAGCCCAAAAGTACGGAGCCTGCCACCACTTGCCAATTGGGATCATGATGGGGAGCCATTGTGAGAGATGGGGCGCCGTGTCCAGAAAGTAGCGTCGCTCGCGGAGGGCTTCTACCACCAACTTGTACCTGCAGATTTTTAGCAGTATACCCAGACCAAAGATTGGTGTCTTCCTACTGGTTGTAGTCCAGGTTCCAAACAGCCTTCTCCAGGTATCGCACTCCTCCATGCACCAACTTTGTACTCTTGCTGCTCGTCCCACTGCTGAAATCATCCCTCTCCACCATCGCGACCTTCAGACCTCTTGTAATCGCATCAAGCGCGATGCCAGTTCCCGTCGCTCCACCACCGATGATCAACAGGTCATACGGTTCTTCCTCGGCCTTCGCTGACTCTCCAGCGGTCGTATCGCTTCCGCCAATCCAGCCGCCAAACCCGCTCTTGAGCTTCTCCGTCGCCGAAGACAGAACACCAGCGCTCCGCTTCAGGTCCGCAATCTGCTCCTCTCGAGACTTGACATCCGGAAACTTGGGCGGGCGGAAGACACCGCCTTCGCCGTATGTCGGGGGAGGAACGGCGGCGGCTTCGGTGCCTGGGATGTCGCGGGGACGATAGGCCGTGTAGAGCGCGCCTGCTCCAGCGAGACCTGCGCCTGTGGAGTACAACAGCCCCTTAAGGATGCGACTCGATCGTCGTGTCGCCATCTTGTCCGCTCAATCGCAGTCGGGCGATCAATAGCTTGCTTCTAGTCGCGCTGTGCGACGATTCTTCGACTCGTATGATTGTTTCTGTGATCCAGGGCTCAAGGCCTTCACATGCCATGATTAGCTTCACATGCCCCGGAAAAATGCACGCGCGCGTCGACTCACCTAAAAAAGCAACGAAGTGTACATGTTCCCCTGTATTGAGAGCGGTAAAGATTTTTCCGGCGAACGTCGGCCGGGATTAGGGATGTAGGAATAAGAAAGGTGGAGAGTTTATGTACATGATGACGACAAACGCGATCTGCTCTGGGTTCGTCGGTTCGCACGGCGCTGGCGTCCGCTTCAAGGACCCCTGCCGAAATTTGGCTGCTGAGCCAGGAAATGCGACACGGCTTTGTTCGCGCGAGCTGCTGTCTGCAATGATTCGATTTTCTGCTAATAGTCCTTTGCATCTTCGTCGCGATGCGTGATGGCTCCGTGGCTCGACACGGCAGCATCCGAGTGAACTGCCGATCTCAGATGGTATGCCAACCTACTCTAGAACCCCCACACGCCGACCATAAGCCAAGCGCGCCATATGAGAAGCTCCGCCTCGTCTTTCTATCGAGCGAATGTGCGCGTGGAGCTCTGCTTTCATTGATCCACCTTCAATTCGGCAGGTAAGGGAGATTACTAACCACGGCCGCGGCTTGAGAATCATACGCTGACACCTCACAACTGCACCTCCCGAGTTGATGGCGCTACCCAGCCGCGGGCATGTTGGAGACGACGCCCATGACCATTGAGCCTTAGCTACTGTAGAGGAGCGCGACACGCTCATCCAATGGTCAATTACGGCAGCACTCTGCCCTCGCTGCACCGATATTGTACCATGGCTCGTAGACATCATTCCGACACATAAATTCGCCAATCCCATCACATGATTGTTCGACGAAACGTATGGCAAGAGCAGGAGCATTCGAGGTCTATTACCCACTGCTTTACTGTGTCGAATAATACAAAAGGCCGCTGCGCGAGTCCTCGGTTTCGACGTAGCATCCACAAAGGTCGATGAATAGTGGTTACCGGCTCGCCAAACACAAAAAGATGGGGCACAATGCATTACTCTCATGTCCGAGACAGGCTCGATGTGGCCTATAAGCATCAACAAAAGTCATACCAGCTATGTCGGAAATCTCCCGAGCATTGGAGTCGCGCCCCCATGCGCTTTGCATAAGGCCTTAGGCTAACGATAACGTCAAGCTCTGGCAGATAACTTCTCCCGATACCTACGGCTGTTTGCATACTCTAGCCTCTTCCCTAGCACAGCATCCACGTAGCCGACATCTTCACCAACGCCCCCGCTCCGCACCTCGATAACGCCAAGGATTGCAAGCCGTCTACTACATTGTCTCATCGTCGAAACACTTACTACAAGTATCTTCGTTAGCTCCCGCATAGCCGAATACACTGTAGGCAGCCCTGCCTTCCCTGGGTTTCCTCCTCCGACTTCGTGAAGGGACTCCTGCATCGGTGTCATCAACTTGTCAAGATCATGGCCGGAACAGATCTGGAATGGGTTAGTGTTGAAGGTCGTCAGCATAGGCAGTTATTTTCGTTCGCACGAACACAAGATTACTGGATCAGAATGATGAGCATAGTTCGAGAATTGAATTTGGGTGGCTCAGCAGGAAGGCAACGGGCAGCCTGAACGCGTGACTACGTTTGTCACACAGTTTGAGATGATGATGATGAACAAGGCGGAGTGGAGACCTATTATTGCGCTGGTCAGTGAGCAAGTTTGGTCTAACTCGGGGGGATGGGTCGACGGTTGGGGCGTCGTTCGAGTCTCGACCATTTGGAAAGGACTCCTTGGAATCCAGATGGTTCCTCGATACAGCCTCGACGCAAAATTTCTCGTATCCCCATCGGAATCGTGAGAATTTGTACGGAAAGAGCAGGTGCTGAAGCCGCCAGCGCTCTCCACAGCTTGGCGGGAGGGGGTGGCGCAACCTCCGATATTGTATTCACCAATTTCAAGCAAACTATTTCTTTTTCGGTCCCCATGGTTTTGTCCATTGTGCGCAACTATAGGTAATATGATTCCCTAGCCGAGCATGTAACGATGGTGGTTATACAAAACTTCATGCAGGGCGCCAGGATAATGCTATGATTGGTACTGCGTATATGAACTTTTCGTATTCTTCGGATTCGATCGTAAGATGCGAGATTGAGATCTCGGTCTCGACCTTTGGTGCCACCATCAAACAATGCGTTCTGGGTATATGAGGATGGTGAGTCCACACTTCAGTTCTTGCATACCCGTCGAGACAATACACGAACAAGCCATGAAGCTATCCGCATTCGTCATATATGCATGCGCTCTAGCGCTCCCCGGCGTCCTAGCCGAGAGCTGTTCCTACTGGGACGATGGTGTAGTAAGTGCCACCCAGGCCTTCCCGCTGACTGTACTAATAAGGTTGTGCAGACATACAGAGGCACCTGCAAATCCCCAACCACATGCAACAACGAAGGTAGCTTCTATGTCAGTGACCGATGCTCTGGTCGTATGTTGCCTCTGTCCTGATTCCATAAACGTCGCCCAAAAGCACTAATGCCCTCCAGCTGAGAGCAACAAATGCTGTCTTGATGTTCAATGCACCGGGGTGCCTGGCTGGTGCGTCAACTCGAATACGGATGCCGGTAAGGCGGTATGCCGTAGTTGGGGTGGGACTTTCGTATCGTAAGTGTGAAATCGACATGTAAGGTTCTTGAGAAAGTTGGCTAATGGTCATCACAGGAATAGATGCCCTGGGCCGGATGCCGTGAAGTGTTGTAGGCTTTAGCCTCCCTCGGCCGGCCTGCCGAAGTCGAAAACCTTGAGAATTTGCAACCTGAAACGCTCCTGCGTCCGTCTCCGGTCTTTGAATGGTGGTCGTGAACTGGATTGTTGGCTCTCATGTTGTCAAAGCTCCGTAGCCACTAAGCTCGCATTCAAGCATCAATTCAGGGCCATTCTTGTAGCCATCCTCTTTATCTGTCCATTCCATAGCGGCAAGTGTGGATTGCATCTCCGCCTCGCCCATGCATCCATACTGCAGGCAAATCTTTTCCAATCCGGGGCACTGTTCGCGCCTCAGATTGCCGAAATCAGTGTGGCAGCGTCGAGTCACACTACCAAGATCGTCGCCGAAGAGTGTCAGCGTTTCCAGGGAAGATGGCAAAGTACCAACGTCTCGGAACCGCACAGCTTCAACGCGCAGGTGTCGAAGTTGCGTAAACTCCTGGAAACTTTCGTATGTGAAATCGTTGCCGAGGTCAGGTAGTTCGTCCTCTACGAATGAAACCGATAGGCAATCTAGCTCATACACTCCACGGAAATCGGCGTCCAACCGCTCCAAGGTGCCCGTACAGGACCGTAGGGCTCTGAGCAGCTGCATCGGCGTGAGCTTACGGTAATGAGGGCGTCGTAGCTGAATGAATCGTCCTTCGGCATCATCTGCAATGCTAGTGAATGTGACTGCCTTAAGATGCCTACAGGCTTCGAACCATGGCTCTATGAAGCTTAGCATAACGTAACATCCCCGGAGATGCAATTCTACTAATTCAAGCGGCTGAACCTGGGGACCCCGCCAGGTCAAAGGGAAAGGTTCGATGAACGTAAGTGATTGGACGGACAATCTTTGGAGATATGGCGAGAGTAGAACGTTCTCCATCGCTACCGCCAAATCTGGGAACTTCCGATTGGCAATTGGTTCGACGTACAGCCCTTTTAATCTTGGCACATGCGAGAGATAGGTCTTCGAGGAAAGGTGAAGGATTCTAATGATGGTATTATTTGCCGTCGTTGTGAGGTGCAAATACAGATGCTCGAGCTTCTCTAATGGCGTGATAAGTAGTGTCGCGAGCCTGTGAACGAACAATTGTGATCCCAAATCTTCATTTACTGCAGATTTTACTGCACTGCATTGATCGATATCGAAACGCAGGCTCGCAATTTCTTCCTCGCCGTCGTCATCGTCGTAGGCGGGTGCTTCCAGCGATAGCTTTCTCACTCTCAATGCGAGGTCTCGGGTTTCCAGCACAGTGCGAGCGAACTGCCACCAATGTCGAAGAGGGTCTGATCCACGGAGCAAGTACAATTGAGGAGCGGTGAATAGGATTGGCTGAGCTATATCGTTCAGGCGCCGACTGGTGAGACACAAGCTGGCAAGTGCAGCCTGAGGTGCGATTCCTTTGGTTTCTCGCAGGATTGAGACGATGTGAAGGAGCAGCTCGTTGGGTAACTCAACTAGGCTGGGCATGTTGTCTTTGCTGATGAGGAGTGGGCGAGGTGGATGATGTACACGTGTGAGGTCGGCAAAGCCACGCTCGTGTATTAGGTAAGCCGTCGTGCCAGCACTGAGCAAATCGGCTCATCATGGGACGCGGTTAACCCTAGTCACCATAGCTACCATTGGTGCCCAAGGAAGCGGACATGTACCGCACGGTGAGAACAGTAAGGTCTTGTTCTAAACATCGCAGTCTTGCAAATGCAACGAAGCTTGATATATTGGAAGTCTTGAACTACAACTATAAGACGCTGAAGTGTTAGCAAGATTACCATCCATCTTACCATCCATCTAGGCGACAACTTTGATGTACAGGGGTTGTTTTGAAGGTAAACAACTGGTACTATGTGTGTTTTCTGTGTGCACAAAATGTCTCATGTTCAGTCATGTCGAAAAGCTGGATCACATCGACCGTAACAATCACAGCATGAGCAGCGCATTACTGTCGTGACACATTAAAGCAAGAGGGCAGTCAACATGAATTGTGCAGTTCAATTGAAGTAGTATTACATATTTCGTGCCAGAAGGCCACATGACTCTTCATTTATCATCTCGCGTCATCAAAGACGAAGTGATCAATCTATTGTCCCAGAGGAAAACCCCAAACTCCTCCTCGCTACCGAGAGGTGATGTCGATACGCTTACTCGAAGGGGTTGGTGCGGGTTCCCCAGTAGGTGAGGAACAGGGAGAGACCGACGGTCTCCATACCGCGAGCGAGGGCACCGACGGCAATGGTGTCGAGCGGGCGCTTCTCAGTGAGGACCTGGGAGACAACCTGCGTGTTGTTAGTATTTGACGATGAACGAAATATCTCCCAACCAAAGTGATGACGTACAGAGGGAGCAGCGGAAGCGAAGAAGATCAAAGAGCCGAGGTAAGCAGCACCCTTGTAGGTGAGGGTACCAGTAGCGTTGATGAGAGCACCAACACCATATGCCTGGATGGCGGATCCGACGAGCGAGCTACCCCATGATGCGGCGGCCGTGGCGGCCTCCTTGGTGTTGAAGTACTCCTCCTTGGAGTTGGCGGCCTGCGCGCGGCGGTAGGCGTCACCGAAGACGGGGCCGAGCACGGCCAGAGAGACGGCGTGGTTGAAGGCAGTGCCGAGGGCAATGGCCGAAGGCTTGACGGGAGGGAGGTCTGGAGATGAAGAACAGTATCAGCGATCGAGGTACATTGATGATGCAGATGGTGGATTTTTTGTGAGCTGTTTCAGGGCCAATTCGATCGGCGATGGCGATGGAGTTGTTGAGCGCAAGGAGTGCAACTTACAGCTGAGAGATGCCATTGTGATGGATTAGATGGGGGTGATGGGATTGAGTTGATGGTAAAGTTGATGATGTAGAAAGTCGAGGCTTGGGGGAATGAGGTCAGGGACAAGGAATGCTTTGGGTTTTGTAGATGATGCGACCGCACCTGACCATTACGTCACATCGACGAGCTGCCAAGCCTCCGCCCAATCGCTCCCGCAAACCTGCAATCTTGCGGCCGTGCGGGAAAAGATGAGCCGCTGCGTCTAGCAGCGTATCAGTGCACGCGCGAACTTTGCCCATGATGGAATTCCATGACATTCGCAGAATTCTGCGTGCAGACGTCATATGTGGGAAAGGAGACGGTGGTCCGAGCTCAAGCTCGCGGCCAGGCTGGGTTAGCGCGGATGAAGTTCGAGAAGTCCACCTAGCCGTTTTTGACACTCCTGAGTCTCCCCATCAATGCTGCATGTCGAAAGAGGCAGAGCGTCGATGCAAGATACGTTCCAGCGGTCCAAAGAACCGCCTTGAGACCGACTGCCGTCCGCCTACGTCGTCAATTGAACAACGCGCACCGCCCTCAGCTCAGGATGCTTCTCAGGAAGCGTGCCGTCGGTAGCTTCCTGCTATGCGTCCTCTTACTACTCGTTCCCGCTCTCCTCCTGTTCGGGGTTCAGACCACGCTGAACCCCATCTTATGGCTGGTCGACCGTACTATGGCTCCGAACAGACCGGTGCAGACCAGCAATCCACCGACTACGCACATAGTTCTCTTCAAGTTCAAGGAGAGCGCAACTCCGTTCCAGATCAAAGACGTACGCGAGAAAATCTCCTGTTGATGGTGAAGTCCGCTAATCCGCGGATATAGATCACATCGAGAATGCTCTCGCTGGCAAGGCAGTGCGTTCACCCGAAAACACGAAGCCCGTACATCAAGTCTATGACTGGTGGAAGAGACAACTCGATTGAGGAGCTACAAGTATGGCACCGTTGCTCTTCGTCGTAAGGTTGCTAACAGGGCTCCAGGAGGGCATCAGTTATGCCTTTATCGTCCAGTTTGACTCTAACGAAGATCGTGACTACTACGTTAATGATGATCCGGTGCACCAAGCCTTCAAATACGCCGCAGGCAAGCATCTGGAAAAGGCAGTAGTAGTCGATTTCCAGGAGGGGGTCTTTACTTATGCCGATGCGTCGGCCTGAGGCTCTCGTCGTCCTCATTTAACTGTGCTGGCATATTGCGGCGTTGGGCTTTTTTTTTTAGCGTTGTGCTTTGCATGGTTTAGTTGAATATAACCATTGAACGCGCAACGAATCCATCACAAGAAGGCTATGATATGCATAACAAATGCTAAGATATGACATCTCTAACTCAGCCCCCGAAGTATATTTTACGGAGTAGACGCGACACGTTCAACGTGTATCAAGATGGTAGCTTCCGAATCAAGCTACCTCTGGACTAATGAACAATGTAAGAAGCATCTCAATAGGTCATAACCTTAGACCCCTCTCTGTTCCCCACTTTGACGCTTTCCATCCGACTGCGCGTTCTTCGGTTAGTTAGACACGTTTCCTAAATTGTTTTCATCCCCTTGTCTCTACGCGTAGGCTTCTGGTCCACTACTACGTAAAGATGGAGCAGTTTTACAGAACATACGAGTACATCGAATGCGAAGGTAGCCATTGTGCGTCCTAACTTCCATCGCCATCGACCATCGGTCATTGTGAACGTGATGAGATAACTCACTTAGACAACCGAACAGTGATCTTGAATTCGGAATGGGTTGCGAAGAGGTGAAGGAATAATATCGGGGTAGAGGAAGCAACGATGAGTGAGTTGATGTAGATTGCCCAACGCTAGATCGCCACCGACACAGCGAGGGCCCCACTTAATGACTGAACCCAAAGCAGCCCTGAGGCCGCAGGAGGCGGCGACAAGATACATGTAAACACTCCTTTCGCTTTCCATGTTTTCTCAGCAAAACGCTCCTCCTAAGAGTCCCATCAATGATCGACATTCTACAACGCCCACTTCTTGTCCACAACCAATCCCTTGTCGATCCTACGGTTGCGACACGTGTACAACACCACCAGCGCGCCCGTAAGCACTGATCCCACAAGAAGCAACACACCATTGACCCAGTGCCCAGTCGGATATCCCTTACTCTGCTCATCAGCCCTATAGATCCAAACACCCAAGATCTGCCCAGGCGCACCAAAGGATATGTTTAGCGCCAAAGCAAGGCCTTGAGCTGACGTGGAGCGGAGATTGGCAGATAGCCAGCCGAGTAGGATTGGAATTGTTGCAAAGGTTCCGCAGGCGGCAATGATTAGGCATATATATCTCGAAGTATACGCAGTTGGGGGAAGGCAGGCAGAAGCGATGAAGCCAGCCGCGCCAACGAGCATGAGTCCAATTGTTGTGGCGGCCCGAGCCTCGCGCTTGTCGCAGTAGAACGCGAGAACAATAGTGACAATGAAGGCAGCGGCGTCTTGACGTAGTCAGTATTGTTATATGTTCTAGGGAGGTTGTGACTTACATGGTGGCACACTCATCAATTGAGCATTTAGCGAATCGTAGCCAAGGCCTTTGGTGATGGACGGAGTGAACAGCGATAAGCTGGAGAACGGGCAGGATTTAGAGAAGTAGACAACGTAGTGCAGATAGAGCCTCCAGTCCGTGAGTACCTCCTTAGCATCTTCCCATGTCATGTGCGCAGCACCACCCTTGGAACCGTTGTGCTCCATTCGCAAGACTGCAAGCTCTCGCTCTTCGGTCGTCAGGAAACTGGCTGTCTCGGGGAAATCAGGGAGGTAAATGAAGATGAAGACACCGAAAAGCACGGATGGAGCTCCTTCTATAATGAAGACTACAAAGTGGTTAGTATTCCTCTGAAAAATCTCACCAATTAGGGTAGATGTGGTAAACTCACGCCATCTCCAACCTGCAAGCCCAGCCTTTTGATTGAGATGAGAGATCCCGTAAGCCACGAGCCCTCCAAAAGCCCCCGCAAGTGTTGCCGTTGCGTAGATAAAAGCCAGGCGGATAGAGCGTTCGTTCGCGCGATACCAGAACGAGACATAATATGCCAGTCCCGGCGCAAGACCCGCTTCAAACACACCCAACATGAAGCGAGCTGCTGTGATTCCGGCGAAATTATGCACAGCACCCAAGCACATGGAGATAGTACCCCAGCAGCAGAGAAGCAAAGCAAACCACTTCGATGGTCCCATGCGTTTGAGGAACGTGTTCGACGGCACTTCGAAGATAGTATATGCGATCAGGAACACCATGAGAGCAATTGAGTATTGCATGTTTGTCATGTTTGTCTCTGACATCAAGTCATGATTGGTCTCGCTGTTCATGACTTTGGCGTTGCCAATGTTGGATCTGTCGAGGTATGCAAGAAGATACATCGTAGCACAGATTGGAATGAGGCGAAAGTCTTGCTTGCGGAGGATAGCTTTATTGGCGGCCGAGTCCTCCTGACCGAGGAAAGGATCTGTTACTCCGTGCGCAACTCCACTGGGAGAGTCATCTATAGCCTAAGAGCTGGTCAGCACTTTTACATGTAGGCGAAATTAAACAGAGAAGAAATATACCTTCTCCAGAATAGATGAAGACCGATGTGTGTCTTCGGTATGTGCGACCGCAGTGGACTTCTCCGATTCGAGGCGAGACATATTGACTAGGGTGCAGATGGAAAAATAGTTGCTGAGCTTGGGTTGCAACGAAACCCTTGATCATTGGACGTCACGACGATGATTAAGTACCCCAGAAACCTACATTCTAAGATGTCCCCGGATCTTGGGTGCTGTGGTTTCTCTTGGTACAAAGCTCGGTGGTCCGTCCGATGGGCTATACTAGCGCGGGGGACGACCAAGCAAGCGTTAAACGCTAAAGAAGCATGCGGGGAAGAAAGGTGTCGCTTGAAGATTACCGGGATAAGTAAGTCCTCATCCCATCGGACGAGTTGCGAACCCTTTTCGCAATCATGGCAGGACCTTCGTCCGACACTGACACTACGCTTCATCAGCGCGTGTTTGCCTGCGAGCGATGTTCTCGGCGGAAGCAGCGATGCGACAAACAACTACCAACATGTGATCAGTGCCTAGAGTCACGCTCCACATGTGTTGATTCCGATCGGGAAAGCAGCGTCGTGCAGCTCAAGGATAACGAGATCACCCGAAAAGGCTACGTGACGACGTTGCAAGAACGAATCGCGAGTCTGGAACTCCAACTCCGAGAAAAGAGAAGCTCAAATTCGACCCCTTCTCCACCACTGGAAAACACTAGCACCGGCGTCAATGCTCTAGATGATAACAGCGCCATGGACATGAATTCTCTCGCCTTGAGCGCCATGGCCGAACCGCGTAATCGGACCGGAGAGTTCCTAAAACATCTCTCCATGTCACGTATCATCGCCGGCATGACCGAAACGTACGGAGGTGATCCCGAAAAGACCACACGCGTTGACTCTCTCTGGGACGGTATCGCAAAGTATATCCGACATCCGACCAGCCAAAGCCTTCGCCTGCACATTCAGCGTGCAGAAGCGCTCAAAGCCCTCGACGCATACCTAGTGACAGTAGATTTCCGATTCCCCCGGTTACCCGTCGACAAAGTGCGTTCAGGAATCGACGCAATTACGGCTTCGGACGAGAGTGAATATCGAAAGATCTATGCCAAAGATCCGGCTAACGTCTTTATGGCGTACATGGTGATTGCCATAGTACCCCTCGTTTCAGATGACTACCCCATATCGCAGGGGTCGTTCGTCTCGATTCACTTGTTGGCAAAGTGTATGAGGGTTCTTGACCGTGTATTCGGCCAGGAAGATGGTATCGATATCATCCAGTGTCTGCATCTGCTGGTCATCTTCTCGATTCACTGTTCCGCTGCGGGCTCTGCTTGGCACCTCATTGGGTTCGCAATAAGTAAATGCATAGCCTTAGGGTATCATCGCGAGAAACCCTCGTCGACTCAGGATTCTGCATCTGCTGAACAGATCGAGCAACGGCGATGGGTGTTCTGGGGCTGCTACCTGCTCGATCGCTTGATATGCGCTGCTCTCGGTCGACCGTATTCAATAGACGACCGATACATTACCGTCGCACTGCCAGGAATGGACGGAAGAGCGACTTCCCAGTGGAGTCTGGAGGACGCTTCTCATGTCCATCTTTTCCGATACGCACAACTGCTTTCCAAAGCCGGCGATACCACTGTCCAGCACAACTTTGAGAATAGATTGAGTTGCTTGCTGCACTGGAGGGTTTCGGCACCGCCGTTTGATGAGGCGGCAGTCAAACAAGCGCGTTTGCACCAGACGTCTCTGTTCCATACTTTGATGCTGCGACTCGCAATCAATGAGATCGCATCGACTTATACAATCATTTCGACCACAGACTGTAACATGGTCACTTACATGAACAACGAAGAGAATTTTGATCTCATGCGCGAGAACGACCGGAACCAGCGACTGAAGTTACTGCCTATCTGCTACGCCGCAGTTAAAAGCCTCGACAGACCTCATATGGCTGGCCGTCATTACTTATCCCTCACCACCGGCTACAGTGCCTTTTCCATAGCGCTCGCCACACTCTATGGTCACATCATCAGTTCCCTATCACCAGGAGAGACACATGACGGTCAAGATATGAAACCTAATGACGTGCTGGATATTGCGTATCGAAAGCTAGATGTCGTAGGTCGCCAGTTTCCACGTCTGCACGATTACCGGAACATGCTAGATCACTTACGGCGCATCAGCTGCGGTATTCTCAGCATGGATGAACGTGGGAAGGGCTCTGAAGAAATCGAAAGTGTCAAAGCGCAAGTGGTCAAGATTGGTCCTATCCATCTAAAAAAATTGGGTCTCGCCATTATATTCCTTTTGCAGCACGCTTGTCAGGTTCCAGTAGTAACAATACAGTGATATTAGAACGAGTACTGTCGGATAACTAGATGAGTGTCACAATAGCATCTGTAGCCTTTTTCCCTGCTCCACTGATCAGACCTGAATCCTGTTGCACCAAGATAAACCCCGCACCAAGCTCTTTGATAGCCCACCCCTGAAGCTGAGGTGAGTCGTATATACCTGCGAGTCCAAAAACCTTGCCATGCTTCCGACATGCCGCACTCACACATTCCAGTGTTTTGCGGAACTTTTCGCTGGTGAATTGTCCAGGAACACCGAGCTCGATTGCCAAGTCGTTAGAACCGATAAGGAGAAGGTCGACGCCGTCGGTCGCAGCAATATCGTCAATGTTTTTGACGCTATCTGCCGTCTCGATCATGAGGATTACGGCGGAACCGTGGGCATTTGTTTGCTCAACGATTGTCTGGGTAGGCGTGGGCTTAAGGCCGAAGAGCGGTAGCTGACCAGTCATAGAGCGCTTGCCTTGCGGAGGATATTTTGATACTGAGACGGCTGCACGAGCATCGTCTGGTCAAGCGCGTCCCTGTCAGCCACTGGCAGGCTAATGCATCGAATCAACATACCTTTGTTGTGTATGTGCGGAAAAACAACGCCCATCGCGCCGCCGTCCATCACTCTCTGTACAAAACCATTCCCACATTGATACGGAACGCGAACGAATGGAGTAATGCCTAGTTGCAGTGCGGCGGTACAGTGCTGGCTAGCGTCGTTGATTGACAGCGTTGAGTGCTCAAGGTCGATGAAGAGTGCATCAAAGCCTCCATTTTGAGCAAGTTGAACAACAGCAGGATTGGTCACAAGTCTAATGCCAAAAGCCTGGAATCAAGTCAGATAATGTTCACATTGGGCTTCTCGAAACGGACAGGAGGGCGGGAGTTAATACTTTGCACAAGCCTTGGCGAGCCACGGTCGTCTGTAGCGCGTTCACCAATGTCATTGTTGGAGATGTATGGTGCTTGAAGAATATTGCCAGTCAAAGGACATATTCTGAACTACATAAGATCTCTTTGATCGGCACTATCTATCGTTCGGGAGCCTCGCGAATTGAGGTGCGGTGGTCCGTCCGAAGACCCACAGGGCCTCGCGCTTGGCTCCGGTGGGTCCTTCGGTGGGTCTTCCGCCCGCCGAAACGCTCGAACGGCAACAGATTTGGAGAGGTTGACACCGAGAAGAATTCCCATAATCGAAAGCTCGTTAGTTGTATATAACCTTCATTGAGGAAGTCTTACCATTACGACTTACTCTAAGCCCTCTGCTGTCAGCATCGAATACTACTCCACTCCTTCCTCTATCATGGTTCCCTACCTACCCACGACTGAGTCCTCTGTGTCGGAAAAGCGAAGCAAACTCTACATCTTGAGCGAGTTTCACCCCGCTGCTGTCAAACACGCCCAATCCCTCTTCGACTGCGTACTTCACACCGACCCAGAAGCCATAAACTGGCGCGCGAACGCGGCGGCAATCCTTATCAAAGACTACTACATCACCGAGGAGGACCTCGTCGCGGCACCCCAACTCCGCGTCATCGGCAAGCAAGGCGTCGGCCTCGACAAGGTCGACGTTAAGGCATGTGAGCGCCATAATGTTAAGATTTGCAACACGCCTGGTGTAAATGCTGGCGCTGTTGCTGAGATGGCGCTCTGTCTCGCGTTTAGCGTTGCGCGTGATGTTCCACAGCTCGTCATGCGACAACGTGTTCAAGGCGAATCGATACGCAAGGAGACTATTTCGGGGCTCCTGCTTTCGAACAAAATTCTCGGTGTCATCGGTATGGGCAATATCGGACAGGCGGTGGCCCGCATGTTTGCGGGCGGACTCAATGCGTCCATTGTTGCTTATGACCCATATTGGCCCATAGATGGCACCGCATGGGCTTCGATTTCGCATAGACGCGTTCATCAGCTCGAAGATTTGCTGGAAGTTGCGGATATCGTTACTTTGCATGTACCTCTCACATCAACAACCAAAGATATGATTGGCTACAAACAGCTTAACCGCATGAAGCGGACGGCTATCTTGATCAACACAGCGCGCGGTGGCATTGTGAACGAGGAGGACCTGGTAAAAGGGTTGGACGAGGGCTTGATTTGGGGTGCGGGATTCGATTGTCACGCGGTTGAGCCACCGACCTTGGAAAAGTATGAGCGGCTCTGGAGTTGTAGAGGATTTGTAGGAACACCGCATGTTTCTGCAGCAGTGGATGAAACGCAGATAGCGACCATTAACGCAGCGACGAATGGGGTGTGGGATTTCCTTCGCAAAAACGGCTTGTAGATAGTTGATATTGGCCTTCACTATGTGATTATGTATATTAGCTCTCAAGGGGAGAGCCCTGCCACGGCATGATGGTGTCCCATATGAAACCCGAGATGTTATCGTCAATTTCTTCCATCCATGGTGCCTCAGTGAATGACCAAAATGTATCGTTTCCCAGCAGGTCACCACTATCCATCAGCAGATCGTCGACGGTGGGATCGTCGATTGTTTGCTGATCGTCTGGACCAAATGTCGAACCTCCGAATGGCCCGTTTGACTGTGCGAGTTGGTTTGGATATAAGTATCGAGCTTGATTCGTCCCCATGTCCGGGCCGAGCATCTCCACTTCCCGCTTCAATGTGTCGAAGATTTGTGCATACGCAGACACATCTGGCATCTGAGCAGCGAGCCATACAAGAATTTTTCCAGCTGTGTCTATGGTCTCACGACAAGCCGAAAGAGTCGGAGCACTCGTGGATGAGTCCAAACCAAGGTCTCCTAGCCAGCAATCGATGTCGACATCTGATCCACTAGGTTCTTTCGGTTGAGTAGTTTGTGTGCATATTTGCATCTTAATCACAGAAACTGTGATGAGACCCGAGACTAGAATCAAACGGGTGAAGGCTCGACTGTAGGTGGCAAGGTTGTTCCTCCATAGAGTATTGAAGCATGCAATAATGCGCTGTGCGGCTTGTAAACACAGTGAGAGGAGCTTGTCTCGCATATTCGAAGACCCGACGGGAAGCTTGTTAATGGCTGCTCTGAAGAGCCACAACCTCGATTCTTGATACGTCAACTCGAAGAACTCGTGTGTTTCGTAGAAGCAGGTGAACGAATCAAAGGTAGGCGCTTCTAGTCTCCATAATGTCAGTTGGGTATGAAAATTGCGAAGTGCCATAATATCCGTGTTGTTTGGTGCGTTTTGAGCAGCTGTGTCTTGGTGGTAGATTGAAACGTGCATGGTGGAGGTGATATGTCCCAGACGAGCCAAGTGGTTGAACACGGGCTCGGACGTCTCGCTAGGTAGATCGACATCTATGACTGAGTCATCAATGGCAAACGGTCGGCCTAGCATTGAAGATGCAAACCGATCTAGCAAGTAGCTCTCCCAGAAAACCTTTCTGCATGTCTGGTCTTCTACGTTAGATCTGGTGAACGTGCTTGGTCGCCGACGGTGGAACTGCAACTCTATGCAGATGCGAACACATAAACGAGCGAGCTCCCAGACTGAGCAGCCTGGACAGATCAGCGGAGCACGGAAGTAGGTTGGAACAGCCCTGTCGTACCTATGTTATAGTACACCCCGAAAAGGGAGATCAGCAACAGGTTCTCTACGTCGTTGATAGTGCTAAAGGCGCACTCAGATGGAGGACTGCCTTCCAATGCGGCAGTGAAGAACCCAAACGGATGCAGTTCTGTGACTTGATCACGGAAAAGGCGAATGTTTCCAATGGCAATGACCATGTTGAGCTTGTAGAGATGTTGTTTCTGCGATGGTGACAAAGACGCCACAGGACCTCGATAGTGATCGACATGATCGTAAACACGTCCAAATACATTATACACCTCGTTCTTGTCGAGAAACGGATGGCAAATGTGGAACTCTCGGAAATACTCCGTGATTGCGGCCAAGGCGATATGTTGGGAAGGTAGAGGATGCGGTGCGTGATACTCAATCGCGGGCTCCTGACTGGCAGGCAATGAGCGGCGTTATCGTCGGATGGTGTCGACGATGGGTTGTATGAAGCCGATGCCACATTCGGGACCAACGAAGCGTGTTGAGTCCGAGGTCAGGTGAGATTGAAGGTCAGCCTCGTGTGATACTGATGTGTTGGTGAAATCTGTGTCGGTGTGGGTCGAAAGCAGCGCCTCGAGTTGCGCCAGCTTCTGTTCCAGCAAGTGTACCTCTTCGCGGTTGTAATCCCTCGTTGTGGAGTAGTCGGCGACAATACATGGTACCGCGGCTTTTGAGCAGCCCGCACAGCATGGAAATTCTACGTCGCACTTTACTTTACGCGACCGACACCGCTTACATGCGAAGTTGGCCAGTCTTGAACTAAAGATTGCTTCTGCAGGTCGCGGTCGCTTGTTCGACATGGAGGCAGAGCTATTCATACTGGAAGTGGAGATTAGAACGAGAGGAGTAGAGATATGGCGCTCTAAAGCAGAGTGCTTACTTCGGTCAAGCTTGTAGGTGGTAGCAGCGACCCATCATTGGTCATCTCCTCTAGACGTGCTGTAGTGCTATTTGAATGGGTCGTGAGGTCGCGTCTTTGATCGTGCAGTAGAGGCAGCAGTAGGTATGAATGGGGGTCGTTTACCTCGGTTAAACTTGCCTGCGACCGCCGACCTCGTCGAACATGTTTGCGCTGTTTCCGTGTCGCAGTGCGGACCTTGATCCGGGAACTTACTGTGAAGCCGCTGGCAAGCAGGCCAGTTGAGAGCTAGTGCCATGTTGCGGAGTTGCGTGGTTGAAATCAGGTCTGCTTTGCTGTTGCATCACTTTATTGGTAAATGATCTATTATTTGATGTGACAAAGGCATGATGATTGGCTCACTGCGGGTGGACAAGTCTGACAGAAGCGAACCTTTTCGACGACCCCGCCAACCAGCGGCAACCCCCGCTCATAGTTCTTCTACCCAACCATCTCCATTTGTGTACCAGCTGGTAAGCTTTTTCGCCCCGCTATCGCTCACAACCTTTGGAAAACCCCGTATAATTATTTTTCTGTCCCGAAAAAGTGCATAAATTCAATTCAAAGCCACGGCGCAACATTTGCGCTTATCCGGATATCAATATCCTCCGTGGCGCAATTGGCTAGCGCGTTCGACTGTTACTGAAATTCAGCGGCGATCGAGAGGTTCGTGGTTCGAGCCCACGCGGGGGAGTTTCTTTTTGCTGTTGTTTGTGGATGTGTGGGTGTCTTTTAGGTTGGGAGGAGACCTGGGACATGATGGGTCGACAATCTCTTTTTTGGAACTCCACCACCAACTAAACTAGCCTCGACATACTTGTTTGCGGGCGTAACGTGCATTTGATCCAGTACAAGGATCCCTGTCAAACCGATTGGTGCCCTTCTTCTCATGGTGTGCTGGACGAGTCTACTTGTGCGTTGTTTTGTCGGATTGCTTTCCGTTTCAAACCCGAAGAATTCAATCACGACTAAAGAATTCCAAACTTGAGTGAAGTAGAACAGAAATATGTCGTAATTTGAGGTTGGAAACCACATAGCACTCATAACACACTCGTACTAACACCACTTTGGATAGATTTAACAAAATTCACATGCGTACCTTGATTTCAGTGCATACGCAATGCCTAGAATTAGGTATGCAAGAAGAGTACGGAGTCAACTTGTAGAGAGCTAGGAAGCGCAGTAGAAAAATGAAGAAGGGGGTGACGGAGGTACGAGGTCACAGCCTGCAAAGCGTATCTAGAGGATCGTCAGTGTCTGCCACTTCATACTGTAAGCTGCATTGCCTCGTAAACGTGACGTACACATTTCCTGTAAATATATATCTGCGCATGGGATTAGGCTAGTAACTTAAGAAGACTGCGAAGTGAACCTAAAGGGTAATCAAGACCTGACACCAACAAGCTAGAGCCGCGTTACTTCGTAATGGCGAAGTAGATCTCGCCCGGAAATACTGTTCATAGGATATGAATGTGAAGACTGCGAAGTGGATCCGGAGACTTATTAGTACCTGATATACCATGCTAAGAGCTTGTTGCTTTGAAATCACTCTGCAAGCGTACATCCGAAATGCGCTCCTATGGTTAGGATGTGAAGCTTACAAAGCGTATTCAGATGGTCGTTAGTTCTCTGGCTCCTCTTGCAAGAAGATACAGTGCTTCGCGATCACAACGTCGGGGTATGTCTTATTTCTTTTCACAGTGAACGCGAAGACTGCAAATTGTCGCCAGAGAGTCGTCAGGACCTGATACCTCAAGCTATAGGCCGCATTGTTCCATGATCGCGACGCAGTTCCGGGGAGTGAGGTCCATCGCAGCAAGAAGCTTGGTTTGACGTACGGGATAAAGCGAGACGCAGCATTAGAACTTCGTCTCGAGTTCTTCGAAACACGGAAAGGCCGCAGCCGGAGCTGAGTGGTCGTCAGTGTCTTCGCGATGAGGTGTTTACATCTACCAAACGCTTGTCAAGTAGCATACCAAATCAGCGAAGGTCGTCCAGACAGTGCTTAATATCTATCGTCTTAAAACCAACCTGCATCTTCTTGCAGTTACGACGCGTTTGATGTACCTCACATAGAAGATGAGCAGCAATGGTATTCGCCAAATTTCACGGTAGTATGGCATGCTATATAATCATAGAACGTGTTCCTGAAACACCGAAGTCATCTTAATTGATTCAATGTACAGTAGGTGTAAATGTGATGTTCCATAGGGATAATGTATCATGCACTTGAGAGAAATCCCTGAAGAGTCCGCGAGACAAGGCTGGACTATTATATCTCGGTGAAATCAGGTAACGCAAGACGCCGCAAACCTAGCCCGGAGTAAAACACAGGCCAATGCTTCTTAATCTCACAGGCAAATACCGACTGATGATTCGCACTCCTGGACAGCAGAACGATACCTCCATCTCTAATCCAAATCCTCCATGAACAATACCACCATGATTTGATGGGAGACTTGAGAGGAGCATTGTCTTAGCCATACCCGATGTTAGAACTCCTCGTAGCGTAGGTCCGTTTGACTGGACTGCTCCGCAACAAGAAAGTAGGCATGAAGTACGTGTGCTAGGCCTGGATATGCGAGATAAAGGACTCGTTCTTCTCGAGGTGATACTACGCACTATAGACATAACTCATGTTTCGAATATGTACGTCGAACGCTGCGTTGAAGAAAACATGCTTTGAGCTTGGAAATTCCTCTTCTAGGTGTAGTAGATCTCCCTAGCGTAATGTGATGCGCCAATTGTTCGTGAAGACGATCCTGAACGTCTCGCACAATAAGGGTTTCGATGTCCCGCGTTAGGTTCTGCAGCAATCCCAAGCGCACCGAATTGATGCATAATTGAGTGAGTTTATAGAAGTTCTCGAAGTATCCAAAGGCGGTGTACAAGTCTCGGGACGTGGTGGGCCGTAAGGCCGGTCTATATATTGCGTCTTAAAAGTGATAGCTACTAAGCCTGCTTTAGATGGGCTTTGCAGATTCTGAACCCCAATCTAAGAGCCAAGATTAGGCTACTTTTGAACACTCTTTCGATTAAGCATGATCTGTCGTTTTGGCAAGAATCTATAGTGCTATGAGGGACTGATTATTTCTAATTTGGTAGCTAAAGATTAGTGCAGGAACCCTGAAGTCGCTGAATAGAGTGGGCTGACCGGCTGATGGGTGAAACATAGCTTGTGAAGCGTTAAACGGTCTTTGGTCAGATGAAGCTGCTCTACGGTGTGCTAGAACTACTTGAATGGTAGAACGAGAAGGCCAAAGTGTCTTATAGTTTGGCGCATTGAGTCTTGATGCATGCGCAAATGAGCTGTGCTTTTGAATCTTCCACAAAGAGCGTTCACAACTCCGAGGGTATTGTATCGCTCTGAGTTCAAAGGGCGAATTGCGGGAGGCAAAGCTGCGCAGAGTTGCGGAGCGGAGGTGTAGGGATCTGATTGTTGGAGCCAAGTGTATGCGAGATGGGTGAGGTGAGGTCAATTGAGATGAGATTGAGATGCATTGCGCTTTCAGTGCTTGCTTGCCGTCGATTGCGTCCGTTCCGAGAGCAAGTCGTGAGAGTCACGTTGTCCAGATGTCGTTTGTATGTCACTGGCCTAACATTTCGGGCAGGCGAGGGAGTCTTGGTCACCACTATGGACCGCCGGGATGCGTCCTGCAGCTGTAGTGACGAGCATTCACATGGCAGCTGGAAACTTGTACACGTGTGAGTCTGAATAAAGTTATCGGTCATATAATTATTATCTACACTCACGGTCTACGCTGTTGTTCGACTCTGCACCGTATCCTCCTCCAACGTGTAGGCCAAAGCGTGCGTCACCGTGAACAGTCTCACGCATTTTGATATTAAATGCCGCGTGCTTCAGCGTACACTACAAGACGAGCAGCAAATTGGAGGCTTCCGCAGCAAAGCTCGACCAGTTTCAGCAAACTCAAAATAAAGCCCGATCCGCTTCATGCTGGACTGTCTTGGTCTACGCTTACTAAGGTCGGAGCCGAGTGCGGATCCATGTGCGACTCCAAATCGTAGACGTTCTCCCATATAGGCTTTGCGGTCCTCCAAAACAAAGGGTACGCGTCTGTAGCAGGCCCGCACGTCGGAGCTGCAACAAGGCCGTCGGTAGATGCATTGGATCAAAGTTGTGGTAGCGTGGAGGCGTGTCGCTGGCGCCACGCCAACAAGCTGCCGCAGCGCATGCTAGCGTCCACTCAACGAAGCTTCACTAACATGCAATTCACTGCCTGTTTCTGACTCCGAATGGTGCGGAGAGTTAATCGCATGCTGCAACGGCATCTGAAGCTAAAGTGGTTCTCCGATAAACGAGAAGCTTGTTGTGATGAATGAGAGGATGGCGAACGTTTTGAAACAAGGGGGAGTCACACGATCCAAAAGGGTCGAAATAGAGTTGCGGGTTGTCAAGAATGTTTTGGGATCAGGCTGAAGGTGCATAGAGAAATGTATTGTGAAATAGTGGGTATACCAATGAGTTTGTCGCTAAATTGGAAAGGGCGTGCATGATCATGGAATCGAAATGTCGTGTGCTGCCTGGTATGCGGAATTTCTACACTTATCATACATGTACTGTACACTGCGCTAACGGTGGTGTGCTTGTCGGGGTATCCGAGCTGGTGTGGGAGATCATTTCTTGGGCTTGGGAGCTCTACCGACGGTATAGCCCCAGCCACGTAGTGTTCGGGCTACCTTGGGAAGAATAGCGGCTGCGAGTGGGATGCGTATGAAGATGAGCGACTTGTGCACGGCGTACGCAAGAGCGAGCTGTGTCCAGATGGCTGCAGAAGGGTCAGCGATTGTCACGAAGCTTTGAATGGTAGGTCTCATACAGGCTCCAGCCCCGCCCTCCTTGGCTACAGGATGGCCCACCTCGCTGCCGTGGCCCACGGCTCCCTCCCTAGCGGTTGCTTCGGCAAGCTCATCTGGGAGAGCTACTCCCAAAGCCTCGGCCTCGTTCCACAGACTCGGGAACGGGATCCTCAGCGCGCTCTTGACCGAATCGACAATGACGTGCTCGTAGTGGCCTATTCTCTCCACACCCAGCGTCCGCACGGCCAAGAAGCAGAAGGGGAAGTCGAGTGCGGTCAGGCCCAGGTACACCCACAGCGCGAGCCATCCATACTCGCGCGAAAGCTTCCGGAAGCGCTGCGTGAGGGACAGCGCAGGCTCGGGACTGCCTAGATGTGGCGTAGGATTGAGTGAGTTGGGGGCCCTCTTGTCGCTCTTGAAGCGCAGAGAACGCAGGCGGGGGCCCAGCGCTGTTCGCTGGCCGCGAAGGAAGAGGAGGGCATTCTGCTGCAGGGGCTGGATGGGTGGTCTTGAGCGGGCGATGGCTGTCCGAGTCGTTGACGTGAAGTTGCGCGGGAGCGGAGCGGACGACCCGGCGGGCGCGCTCCTGGGGCGCAAGAGGCCGCTCCGGAACAGGAGCTGCTCGGTCCAGATGCGGGCGGCGGGCGTGTTCATCGAGACTGGCAGTCTGGCGGTGAGAGTGGCGCGCAAGAACGTGTTTCAGCGGGTCTCGAAGCAGCAACAGCAGCAGCAGTGAACGGTGATCTGATGGTGACGAGCTCACATATTTCCGCGCTGGCGTGCTTCGGGCCGACGTCCTCCGACCGCGCCCGTGCATGGGCCTGCATGCCGCCAGTCAGGTGCCCGCGCGCATGCTTCTCCCGCGCTTCTGGAACAAAGACGCAGGAGACTGCGCATGCTCCTTTGTGGATGCCAACTTTTTCTCTGAATCGCCGTCTTGAAACTGCAGTGACATCGTCCTGGATCCTGGAGTCCCGTCTCGTCGCCCTTGCCCGCCTCGTGCGCAGCGGGTAACGCCTGGAGATGCCACGACCATGGCACCTCGAGCGAGACACAGTCGCCTCAAGCAGAATTCACGAAGCCACGAAGCCACGCAGCCACGAAGCCATTGCGGCTCTTTGGGCCTTGGGCAGAGTCAGTCACGCGACTCGTTGGCCTTCAGATGTTCAAATCATGGGCGCATTACTCGACGGCTCGAGTTCCACGGCCGATTTTAGCAGAGTTGGCAGTAGTCTGCGCACCGTGTTGCCAGTCGGAGGACACAAGTGTCAAATCCTGGCGCACTGAATGCTAAACTGCGGGGCGGCTTGCGCGGACGGCGGTATGCAATATGCTGATATTGCAATACGGGCCTCGTCCGAAGTCTGCGTGGTGGAGCTGCTGTGGCACTCGCGCAACACTGAATCCTCATCCTCGCAGCGAGCGCCCGCGAGTCAGCTCCACACGACGCTGCAGAGAAGCGTTCAATGTCGCACGCAGCAGCCTGCAGCGTTTTAACACAGGCACAGCGTCTCATTAGCCTGAAATGGCACGCCATGGATGCACGCGTAGCAGCTTCCGGGGCCGCCCGTTGCGCTGCTCACTGCTCGTTTCGTGCGTGGCGACACTCGCTGCCCCATTACCGGCGCCATCCACGACTGCCGACCCCTCCACTGCCCGACTGCTGCCCGGGCGCGCCTCTGCCTGTCAAACATCGCACCCCTCGCTAGATTGCCTGCTTCGGGCTCAATCTCCCTGCGCTTTTCGGCCTGACGACACACTTTCTGCGAAGGTTTGCGGCGCGTCAACAGAGTTTCTGCACCCTGCTACCGCACCAGTCGCAAACTCTGTCTACCGGTATCGAGCGCGCGTGTGCCCTGTCAGTAAGGCACCCCAGCCTTATGACAATCCCTCGGACGCGCCCCGCTGCTCCTTGACTCGTCTGTTCGCCTGCTCTCCTGAACGTTGTCGTTCTAAGCGTGGCGCTGGCCACATGAGAGTGGGCTGCTTCAGCGTCCCAGCGCTGCGGTCCTGCAAGCCCCTCGACAACCTGGAACCGCCGCGCAACTCGGCTTCTCCACTACCTGACAGGCATTCGTCGCTGCTTGGCGGGCCAGGGCCTCCTGCTCATCAAGCCTTTGTCCAACGGGCATTCTGCAGCCGTAGTGTCGCACTTGCCCTTCGCTTCACATTCTGACAGCGACCAAAAACGGCGCAACTGTTTGAGGCTTCTGCTAAGCACCTCGCCTTACGCTGCTGCATGACTTGCCGCACAGCATCTGCCCTGTCTTCCCACGTGGCGGGCTGCTTCCGTGCCTGTACGTGATCATCTTTATACTTTGGTATATATACCTCCTGTAACATGGCCTCGTGCTCCCCCTCCCCCTCTCAGTCTCCTCTTATCGCCCTCATACCTCGTCATTGCTCAAGTCGTTTATCTCTTGTCCACCTTCCTTCCCCGTTTAGCCGTCCCCGCACATCACCAATATACTTCGAGCATGGGTAACACCGAGTATATAGCAGGCTACGGCCACCTCTCCCTCTCTCAGGCCGTCCATTACGCCCAGAACAGCGAAGGAGGAGTCGACCAACGTCTTGCACAACACCTGGAAAAGAAACTAGGCGAAGTTCACGCTCGCCTACAAGCCCAACCGAACTCATACGTCCTGCCTCCGGATGAATTTGCTTTAGTCAACTACTATCGCTCACGGTTCGGCGACTCGGAACTGATAAAAAGCGCCACGAAACGATTTTGGGACAACCATCGGGGTACCCGCTGATCACACGCACCTTTTACTCTGAGCGTTCAATTCTTCTCGAGGTCGGTCCAGCTTAGCCCCGCACCCATGACCAAGCACTGATAACTTGCCAGCGTCTGTTCATCATCTTCAAATTAATGCTTGGCGCCAACGGAATGTACATCATGGGCTTCTCGGAAATAATTACTTCGAAAGGACGGCGCAATGGAGTGCTTGGGGGCCATGGAACTGGCTCCGATGGGTTTTCATTGTGGAGCGAAATAGCTCACGACCACGAGCCGGACGGCAAGCAAGCTGCGGATGGATCTGATACGATGGAAGTGTGTGGAAAACAGACTTTCCGACAATCAGCTCCTCGCCTTGGAACGCTGCCCTTCATAACATTATTCTTAATACTAATTTCCTTTTCACCATCGACATTAGCCATCCTCACCGCGCAGCAGTCCGAGCTACTTCACGATGCGCCTGCTCTGAGTAGTCGCGCCCCAAATCAGTCCGTTCCGCTATTAGAATGTCTCCAAGTTTCGCCGCCTATTCTGAGCCCGAACAAGTGCCAACAAACGCTGATGGTCCATACATTCGCCTTTTCATACGACAAACCCTTCATCGGCGAGTACAATCCGCCGGAATGCGATTTCAACCGTGTAACATTCAGCTTCACTGTCACGTCTGCTGGCCGGCAATTCGACCGCCTGGGCTACATGTTTCTCAACGACACCGAGATCTTCAGAACCTCGACCGCTGAACCAACCCAGAACGGCATCATTTGGACATACACCAAGGATATGAGCAATTACCTGTCGCTGTTTAGAGAGGCACACAAGATCATTTTCGACTTGGGTAATCTCGTCGACGACACATATACGGGCTTGTGGAATACGACGTTGACGGCTAGCTTCTTCACTGCGGAAAGCACGATCGATGCGGCCGATATCATCATCCCCGTCTCCACTCGGCAATCAGCACTCGACAAGCCGAGCATTTTCCGAGTTCCAGAATCAAAGGCAATGGATTCCCTCATGCTGCCTCAGAACGTCAAGAAGGCAGTCTTCAGTATATCTTCCTGCGGTCAGGCCACCGAGGAATTCTGGTGGGCCAACGTGCTGTCCAGCGATACGACCGTCTTCGGGAACGAGACAACGCTGTATGGCCATTCTCCATTCCGCGAAGTTCAGTTGTTGATCGATGGCCTATTGGCCGGTGTCGCATTTCCGTTTCCTGTCATCTTCACTGGTGGTGTTACCCCAGGCTTCTGGCGCCCGATCGTCGGTATCGATGCGTTTGATCTGCGGGACGACGAAATCGATATATCGGCGTTCCTACCGATGCTCTGCGACGGCAAAGAACACACCTTCGAGATTCGAGTGATTGGTATCGACGATGACGGCAACGGGCACGGTACTCTGACAGATCAGATCGGCTCGAATTGGGTCGTGACTGGCAAGGTCTTCGTTTGGCTCGACGCGGAGGGCAGTTTGACGACAGGTACCGTTCCGACGATAGTGGCGACCGAACCTACATTAGAGCTGTCCTCGTCAGTGCAGCGAGGGGCAAATGACTCTGTAAAGTCCCTTGACTATTCTGTCAAAGTTGCTAGGAACCTCTCCATCAGCTCCACCATCGAAACCTCTAAAGGTTCCAAAACAATTTCTTGGTCCCAAGACCTCAACTTCTGGATCACCGGCCGACTCAGCAATTTCGGCAACGACCAGAACACATCGCAGTCGACAACAGGCAAAAGCGTTTCTTCGAACGACTATTCGAGGTCATACGACTATCCACTCTGGGTGTTTTCGTCATACAATGTCCTTTCCGGTGGGAACTTTACCATCGATGCGAAAATGGGCCGCGGCAAATACGTTCAGCAAAGCGGTGACCTAGCCTTTCCTTCTGAGGCTGACACGTTCGATTATGCTCGCCTTCCTAGCTACTCTACGACGCCTTTCATAGGCACGCAAAGCAACGATTGGCAAAACGGGACCGCAAGTTATCTCGGAGCGCCTGCCCTGAAGAGATCCTTTGGTTCAGGCACCACCGAGCAGCTGTACTCGCTGTCTGGCATAACTGATCCTGCTGCTAGCGGGTCAGACCTTTACCGCCGTCATATCGTAGCCGCTAACGATTCCATTGTCTTCGACCAAGAGGTGATTGGTAGTGACGACCAGGGGATGCAAAGCAGCTATGCTTCAGCTCCACATGCGGGCACGCAGTCATTTGCGAAGCTCGGCATAAGAGCCATACTCGGGCGCGGTCCATTCTAAGTGGTGGGAACAAAGAGGTGGGGAATGGTGACAGGCATAGGCAGTGGTGGCGATTTCTCCCACAAAGGAATTTCCTTCGACCCGGATGGCATGCGGTTACCGTCGCTCCTGCCCAGCCGGTGGGTGACATGTTTCACGGCGCTGATTTGGGTCAAGGCATGCTTAGCAATCTCAAATGCAGTCTTACTGCCCCTGCAACCTTTTTCAATACACATGTCCTATGATTGTTTGCGCTTGGTGACACGACGTTGCCTAATTAATTCCCCCCGCTCCCCCAGTTCCTATAGCCCACTATCCCACCAACGACGCTCGAGTACATCAAAACCGGATCTGTTAAGCTCAAGGTTCAGCACACTGTGCAGAGAGTTTGGAAATGAAAATGGACGCTCTGGTCATCTGCGCTGCTTTCGGTGAGTTCAATTCCCTGCTCTATATCACCTTCGCTAACCCGTGCAGAATTGGCATCGTGACAGTATCTCTACATGGTTTAAACTCAGGCATTGTTTGTGCTTTGACCCGCGAGGGGGGCAAAAGCTGGCACGCACCTAGTTGTCGTCGCACACGGCCGTTATCAGTGCCCACACCCCACGCTGGCGTCTCCGAAACGGTGCCATCCAAGCTTCGATCCGTGCATATACGAGTCGCCCCTCCGGAAGCCTGTGCATGAGCTCAGTTGGGCCACACGCTAAGCGGATCTGCTCAGCGGGCAAATGACACCGGCCCGCACGGCAGTCAGGTGAAGAGTAGCAAGCCCAGGATTCACATACCCGGTTCCATGACTTCGCGGTTGATGCGGCCAGCTATACCCTACTAGAACCAATACCCGGAGTACCAAATCAATCATGCCTGCAGTGGACATGCTCTTCACCATATGTCACATTTGGCTGCCGTCTAACTCATGCTCGCAACCCCACTCACCCCGCACGGATTGCCACATGGAAACGGACGCTGACATCCGCTTAGGCCCCATTACGCACTATATCCTTCAGGGGTGTAATAAAGAAATGTCGTTACGGCATGACAGTGTCCGTTGCCAAATCGGTGTAACTTCGCGTAACCGCGCACGATAAAGAGCGTTCACGATGTGGAACCATGCAAAAGAATGGAGCAGTGAGCTGTCAATGCGGCGGCAAGCACGTACTTCCAGACATTCTCTGGCTCGAGCGTTAGCGAGTGTCACCGATCAGGCCTGTTCCAGCACGAGCAATGGTTCGTGCTGTATTCTTCAACGTCCGCTCCGATTGGCATCAACTCAAGCAACAGGATTCCACACGCCCTCGAGCTTGAGCACGAGAAAAGCCCCAGGCCCAGACTGTGTCGCCGAGCTGTCAACCACATGTCTAGCGTCTACTGCAGCATCAGACGCAATAGTGGGCTGACTGGGCATGCTTATGGTCGCACGACAGCTCGTCTGGAAAGTTTCCAAGAAGGCACAGCCTGGATGCGAGCTGTCAAAGTCTAAGCACAAACCCTGCGAGTGCATGACACGGCATTTTGGACAGCTCGAAGAAAGGCACGGCAGTGATTCCAATAGCTTGGTCTTTACAACGGGTAGCGCGTGCTTGCTCCCTTGGGGTCTCCGTGACGAACACGGCTCAACATCCGCCTGCTGTTCTACATTCTCCGTCTGTGCCCAGCCTTTTCGCCGTACCTTCTTTGTACGTAACGTTGTATGATTCCAGTCCCGAGGAAAAGGAATCATTGACCATTGCAAGACGCGCGCCATCCTAGTCATGGGGCGGGACATGCACATCACCCGTTTCGACACCTTACAGTTGAGCCAGTGACCATGATCAGCCATGTGCTGTGCCACGACCTAAGAAACCTCAATTCCATAGGATCATCGACCAGACATGCCTTGTCATCGCCAATCCGTCGAAAGCGCCACTCGAGCCATGGCATTGCCCCCACCAGTCTCAGCAATATCAGTTCTCCAGACTCTTTTATGCGAGGTCGAGTCATGGACGCAATATCAAAAGGAAACTTTCATTTCCTTTCCTCACGCAGAACTGAATATGGTGGGGTTTCGCGGGCCGTGCCAGAAGCGAGACATTGGCATGAGTCGCTGTTTATGCCTTGCAGATCACTCGCCTGTACTTTCCACCGTTTTCGCAGCATGATGACGGTCTCGATGATGGCTTTCGGCACGGGTTTTAGCCTGGCCATGAAGCTCTCGTAGGGGTGCGCTTGTCGCGATTTTGCGGTGACTTATCGATGAATCGGTGACTGTGGACGTTCGGCGACTTGACCAAGCACTGGAGCTTGGATCGCTCCGCACGCCTCTACGCTCGGGCCACAGATGTCAGAGAACGGTGCGCCCAGGCGCATCAGGATGTCGCGGGAGACGGCCTGGGATCATTGCGCCATGATCATCAGCGTGAGCTTCTTCAGACCACATGGCCGATGGACAGGCTTTGGATCATGCACGTCGAAAGTGACGGAATCTCCTATGTGCTGCTGCACCTGCATGGCGCTCTACAAACGGGACAACGCTTCCAATCATGGAATGTTCCGCATCCGCAGGATGCTGCCCGTGGCTTGCAGCGTGCACCATTGACGTGCCCTCTTGTTTCCGTGGAGAGTCTTACAGGCGTCTACACAGTACGTCAACGGACGATCAGCAAACTCAATTCTACGCGCGACGGGGGTGGCGTCCAGTGAACATGGGAGCTCCACTGCTGGAGCCGTCGACACGGGGATATGGATCAAAGTGGCAGGCGCGAATGCTCTTCAGGGGAGCAACCCGGCATATACCATCTTCACAGCAGCCCTGTGGGCAGAAGTGGCAAGGTTCTTGAGTGCTCACCTTCCCATTCAATAGTCATGATGTAAGGGGAAACGATCAAAAGGAGCGGATATAGTGAGCTTAATAGGCCTGGGAGGGTATATATGAAGGAGTGGTAAGGTTTATCCGCCCCGCCTCCGGATCGAAAGTTCGACATCTGCAGGTATCCTGGTGTCGAGTACAGATCAATGCCCACCCACGTGCGCCACTGGAGAATCCTCGTACGTATTCTTGGTTGTGATAGGGGGTACTGTTACTGTGCAGATACGAGGTCTGCTCGCACGTTGGATATGCGCATTTGAAACTCGTGAGATGGCGATGGTTGTCCCCTGAGGCCTGCAGTAGGTGGGTTTGGGAGTCTGCCAATGAGTTGATGTGAGGATTAGCGAGAAAGGAATCCTTGGGACGTGTCTAGCGACGGGTATGCGGAATGGAATTCCAAATGTGGAAGCGGAGGTAAACTCCACGTTTTCGATCCGGTCGTAGGAATCCGTCGCTTCTTTCGCCGTTCGTATGCACGTGTCGCAACGAGGGCACCTGGACACGCATGCATCTGATGCCGCCACGGAGGGCAGCGCTTCGAGTGCGACGTAGATGCCAAGCGCTGCAGCTGGGCTCTGTCGACGGAGACCCGGTACGTAGCGAGGAACGAGGTCGTCAAACTCCACGTGCAGCGGGGCCCCCGCGCCTACCGTATTGTAGCAGCCGAGACGGAACGCGGAAGATCACAACCCGCAAAATCGCGGTGCGGAGGCGGGGTGCGACCATCGTCATCGTTCACCATCTCTGAAGGAACGGTATCTCTTCGCCATCCACCATGGCGCAGATGAGCGTCTCCTTCGACCATGGGTTGCGTGTGCGTACAGCAACATTCCCGCCCCCGCTATCAATGCTGCCGCCTTCCCTTCGTGGTTAAGAGGACGAGGTAGGAGGATGGGACTACCGTGTGCCTCACTCGTCAACCAGCGCCGCTACTGACGGATCCCGCATGGCGCCTACTGACTCACCCGCCGTCCAACCGCGCCTCTCCACGCTCGACAATTCGTCTCTTCGTCACCATTTGCACCGACCTGTTGCTAGGCTCTTCCATGTGTCGCTATGAGCTTTCCGCCACCGCCGAAGGCCGCAGACGAACATGCTAAACACGACGATACGGCCGTCGAGCCTTACTCCGAGGTCCCCGCTAAATCAAGCGCAAAGCCCGAGGCCTCGCTGAACGTCACGTTTGGCGGAGGGATCCGTGCAGCTTCCCCGGGCCCGTCGTTGTTGTCTATTGACGATTCGAACAATATTCGTCTGGGACGCGATCCATACCATGTTCCTGCCGGGAGCCTCGGTAGACATGCGTCGAGGTCGCCTGCGCCGCTGCCGCAGACGTGGAGAGCCAGGTTTGCCTTATTTTGGACAAGAAACAAGGGATTGGCGTATGTGCTGTTCTCGCAGCTTTTTGGTACGCTGATGAATGTCACTACGCGGACGTTGGAAGTCGAAGGCAACGAGGGTATGTTGAATTGTACTGGGAAATGATTGGATTGCATTTGAGCTGACTGTTTCGCCGATAGGACGAGGCTTCCATCCGTTCCAGATTCTGTTCGCTCGGATGAGCATCACTGTCGTTTGCTCGTCCATCTACATGTGGAGGACAAAGACGGAACACTTTCCATTTGGTTTGAGGGAGGTCCGTCCTCTGCTGATAGCGCGTGGATTGACTGGTTTCTTTGGAGTATTCGGCATGTACTGTAAGTTCACATCCTCGCGCTCATTTAAGTACATGAGATGCCACTCAACGCATTAGGGTTGTGGTAGTCTTACTGGTTAAGCCTTTGGGTCCACGAACTGTGCGCGGGAGAGTGCAGTGGGTGGCTACCTACAGTACTTGACTTCACATCGACGACCAGAGTGCAAAGGCTAATAACGCTTAGACTCCCTTCTCTACCTTCCACTTGCCGATGCAACCGTCATCACGTTCCTCGCTCCGTCTCTCGCTTGCTGGGCTTGCTCATATCTGATCAAGGAGCCATTCACGAGAATGGAACAGATGGCAGCATACGTCTCGCTGTTCGGCGTCGTTTTAATTGCTCGTCCGGTGTCGCTTTTCTCCTTCCTCTCACACAGTAAGGACGCCGTTCCACCTGCCAGTGGAAATGCAGACTTCATCCCCATCCCTGCCAACACGACCGTTGCTGCTCCTAACCGCCTCGCCTCCGACTACGATAGTGTCACGCCTGCGCAACGCGCAACTGCCGTTGGCGTGGCCATGCTAGGCGTGTTGGGAGCGGCTGGTGCTTATACCACTATTCGCTGGATAGGAAAAAGGGCGCATCCTTTGATCTCTGTCAACTATTTCGCAACCTGGTGCACCATCGTGAGCATCGTGATGATGTTCCTCTTACCAGATGTCGGGTTCCTGCTTCCCAAGAGCTTGAAGGACTGGTCGTATCTCATCTTCCTCGGTATCTGTGGCTTCGTCATGGTATGTTTGCACTATTCCGTCGCAATGGCTTTGACTAACACCAATCCAGCAATTCCTCCTAGCCGCCGGCTTGCAGTATGAAAAGTCCTCCCGTGCGACGAACATGGTGTACATGCAGATGCTTTTCGCCCTCGGCTTCGACAAGCTCGTCTTCGACACCACCCCAAGCGCGCTCTCCATTGTCGGGTCCTCGCTGATTCTTGGCTCCGCGGTGTACGTCGCGATGCACAAAGAAGATGCGAAGAAGGACGGCGGAGAGCGGAGACAAGGAGGCTCGGGAGAAGAGGAGATGGGTCTCATGGAACCGGACCTTGCTGCTGATAACGACGGTGAACGTAACGATATACAGATGGTGCCTCTGCGATGAAGAAAGAGTTGTCAAGCATTTTTTGGCGTTCGTTGGCATTTGATAGAGCGCAGTTGAGGATTGATCGATACACTGGTTCGTATCGTGCAAGCCCGAAGAGACGATGTGAAATGAGACTCAGCACACGCACGACGCTTTACGTAGGCTACACCATTCATCGCAATGACGGCTATTGGCGCGCAGACGCAGTTATCAGCTACTGGTACTTGCACCTTCTCGGTGCAGAAGGCTGAATCTGATATGACGACGAAAACGAAGATATTTAGATGGGCGACATGATGACGACGTTAGAATCGCAAGGTTTATAGAATCTGTTCATTGATATAAAGCGGGTTTCGCGTAACAATGAAACGCACACAGCGACGGCGCATAGGGTATATATTTATAAGAAGGTTCATGTGAGAATATAGATTCCTCTACCAGTAAAAAAACACTTCCAAATCTAATCTCTTCATTCTCGGGAGCATCTCACCTACAATCCACCTCACACCAATTCCAAGCCCTTGATACACACCCTTCTCAACTAATCTTGAACACACTCTTCACACCCCCTCCATGTCCCATGTCCCAACTTTCCGTTGGTCGTAAGGTCCCTGCTCGATATCGATTCCTAGCTACAAGCAACATCTGATATCTTACCAAGTCTAATCAGGTATTCGAGATGACATGTCTTCCCGCTCTTTCAATCTCCCCATTAGCCCATATATGCAGACCCTAACAACAACTACGTAAGGCATCTAGACTCCAATACACCCAGCAACCATCTACGCTGCCTCCTTATAAACCACGCACAGCACTCTCGACCCCTATTCCAGTGCAACGAGCACACTAGTCAACCAATCCTGTACCACAGACGGGGAATTACACCCACTTATTCCACCCATCGAACCATCATTATCAGCTTGACCATTCCTCTCCATCTCCCCTTCCAATCCATTGGCAACCCCACAGCCCCCTTCATCTCCCTAACCACGTTACATGCCCTCGCATAAATTCAATCCATCCTCTTACTTGCGAAAACCCCTCTCCCCTTCTCCACCTAACCTTCCCTTCAGAAATCTCGCATCTGCCCACACCACCCTCAGCTCTCCTTTCCCTTTCACTCCTCCGATCTAAACCCATTAACATTTCATACAAATCCGGCGCAATAATTTCTAGGACGCGTCCATTCCATGTAGCGGTTCTGGAGCCGGGTTTCAGACCCCAGACGTACGATAATGCCTCGTATCCAGCAGAGTTGGTGAGAGCAATAGAGGGGCAAGGACGAGCGGGCGGTCGGAGACGAGGAAAGTGGATAGCAAAGAAGGGTTATAGGAGTTAGCAAGTCTGGCAGGGGAGGGGTCAAGGGAGTACGAGACTCGTGATGGTTGGGACCAGGAAGAGCGTCGCAGTGTAAAAATGCCATTCATGGAGCCTCTGATCCACTATCGGACCATCGTCTCTGCTCAACCTTGCGTGCGCAGCTCAAGGATATGCTAGTCCATGCCGTAACGTGCAAAAGAATCAATGTCGTCGTCATGCAACCTGAATGAGAAATGATATCGTACGCAACCAAGCATGCGACGCATGTGGTATCCAAGCCCATTACCTGCCAGATGCACCCGTGTCCCTAAACGCCTTGCGAAAGATATCGATCGGACCAATGAAACAAAGACTAAAAAACACAAGTGCGAAGGTAAGAAACAATAGAAAAGTCTCGGCGAAGAAAAGTACCGTAGTCATCAACCGACAGCGTAAAAATAGTCCGAAGACAATGAGAACCTCACTCGGAGGAAGTGCTTGCGCTCCCTGCAGCTGAGCTTTCCGCGCTCGAGCTTCTCGTCAATTCCTCGCCCTCGGCGCCGAGCCTCTCCAGCTCTTCCGCAATTTCCTCATACCACTTGCCGTGCGCCCTGCGGTCGACGTCGCTCAACTTGCTAAGCTGTTCACAGATGTCGCCTACTTGTGAGACAAACTCAGGAAGCCCCGCGGTAGCGAGGCCTTCTGTAGCCGTACTAGCAGCCTTGACTCGTTCGCCTGAGCTGCTAGCTGACACGCGGTTCATGATATGGGTCTTTAGACGCTGGAACAGCACCTTCATGACGGGATCCGAGAGCTTGCCGTTTTCCGCTTGAGTAAGCAGGCGGGTGATTGTGGAGGCGAGCTGTGCCCTGGTCGTGGGGGGCATGGCATGAGAGGATTCAAGCAGGGAAGAGATCTTGGAAGGCGTAGTTGGGTCCTTTAGGTAACCATCCTTGAGCGTCTCCCACATGCGATTGGCCTCGTTCTTCCATTGCGAACGAACATCACGTTTGAGAAGATTTTTCGCAGTGAGGAGGATACCACCAATCGCTGTGATGCGAAGAGCGTCTTCGCGAATGCGGGATATGCGGGCGCGGTCGAGTTCGAGGGTTTCCGGGAGCTCGGAATCTCTTAACGGGGGCGTGGCTATGGCAAGGTCGACCAGGCCACGCGCATATATTTTCTGGGGCGTAGGGCGATTCGTCGGCGTCGGCGCGCTCCACGGGTCGCGACGGTCAGCTTCGGTGTGCATGTTGACCGCTGCGCTACGCCACCAGCGGCGTGTCCTCTCTAGCGTGATCTTTTCCTCTTCCAGGTCTTGTGCAAACATGCGTTGTTCGTAACCTGGTGCCTCTTTGATGAGAGTGGGCGCAGCGTTCATCAACAGAAAGTTGGAGTAATCTAGCGACAGGAGGTCGATAACGTGGAGAAGTCTGAACAGCTTCTCGATCATCTCTGGCAGAGTTCCTTCTTCTTGCAGCTCATCCGCCAAAGTTTTCACTTCGGCATCGCGGAAAGGCGCGCAGAGTTTGGGAATGATGTTGGCGATGAAGTGAAAGAACTTCGCGTACGAAAACATGCCCTGATTGTTTTGCTGGTTGATGAGCTGTGGGTCCAGGGTGTCGGAGATCAGAGTATGCATCGAGTTGCCAGGTTTCAACAGTCGGAGCAGCTTGCTGCGGATGTTTTCGGCCATTGCAGCCGTCCACAGGGCGCCTTCTCCGTTTTCAAACCCTTGACGCATGGCATCGCAGAGCTCCCGATTCAATGCGTCTCGTAGGTTCGCGCTTGGCGATGCATCGATGCGGAACTCCTTGTCGATGGACAGCTCGTGCACCAGAACGCGATTGCCGGGAACAGTGGTAAAGACTTTGGAGAGAGATTGAGCCTGGTGCCCCTCGTTTTGAATTGGGCTACCGCCTTGCTCAAGTTGCGAGGCAGCCTCGGCCTGTTCATCTGTGATGGGAGAGCCTGGCTCGGAGGCCTCGATTGCGAGCCGCGGACGGACGACTTCGCCAGCCGGCCTCTTCCTGGGCCTCGACCTGCGACTTTCGCGAATGGCTTTCCTAATCAGCGTGAAGGCCCTGTCATGGCCTGCCAGCTTTTTGATCTTGCTGAGGAGAATAGCCTGGTTGTCTCGGATGCCATTCTTGTATTCCACTGCGACTTGATCAATCGTATCGTCCTTCACACTCTGCCATATTGCGTCGAGGCTGACGAACGAGGCGACCATGGTCTCAATAAGGGCCGACGAATCGCGCGCTTTCCAGTCATTGAAGGCTGTAACAAACGCACCATGGGCGAGAGACACGGTCTCGACGCGGGTCGGCGAGGGAATGTAGTAGTTGAGCGTTGTGAGCTTGCTCAGGGCAGCTTCAAACGATATAATCAGGTCCTTGGCCTTCTTGATCAGGTCTTGCTCCTGTTCGCCATCGCGGCTCAGGACATGTGCGGGATGTCCAAGAATCAGATAAGCGGAGAGAAACTGGCGCACAGCGGTGCTACGGGCGACGGCGTCTCCCTCGGAAAGAAGCTCGAACAAAGCGACGATCTTCTCGGTGATACCCAGGACCTTCTCTTCTGCGAGCAGGGCCGTGATGTCTTCGAAGCTGGTGTCGTGGACCTTGTCAATGGAAAGGCCAAGCTCCGTCCATGCATCGACAATGTTCTTCCGCGACCGCGCCCTCCAGGCAGACTGGATGCGCTTAGCGGCGTCTTCCGAAGAGACAGCGGCTCGTGAGGCAATCTTCTTCGCGTCCCCAGGGGGCGAGCTGGCGGTCCTCGGCCTGCGAGAGGTGCGCTGGTACTCGAGCCTCCTCTTCTGCGCGTCGGCAAGCTTGTCCTCCATCTCCTGGCGATATCTGCGCTCCTCGGCGGCCTTGCGCTCCTTCATATCCTCTGCCACTTTCTTTGCCCGTCGGACCTCTTCGGCGCAAACGGAGGCTACCTGGGCGAGATGCTTCTCGCGGGCCTGTTTGGCTGCCAGCGCCCTCTCTTCGCTGTTGGAGCTTCGCGAGGTTGCTTTGGCCAGCGCAGCCCGCAAACGCACTTGTTCGGCGTGGGCCGCGCGGTCTGCCAGTCGTGCTTTGCGGCTCTCGAGAATGGAGGTGCGGCGGAGGTGCTGGGCGACATGGTGGTTCTGGCAGCTCCCGCGGAACGAGCGGGTCGAGGTATGTGAATGTGTCGACGACAGCGAGTTGCGGCGCGACGAGGCGGCCGAGGACTTGCGGCGGCTGTTTGACGGGCGGTAGAAACGAGCAGCGATCCGGGGTGGTGGAGTGAGGGCGGCTCTGTTTGCGTCGTTGTCGGAGAGGATCATGTCGGTCTCTTCGAGAATGTCTTCGTTGGCGGCCACCAGTGTCGCCTCGGGGTCTGAAAAGGAGTCGTCCATGGCGATGTGAAGGCTACCGGGACCTGGACGGGTCGCGCGAGTGTGTCGAGTCGGTCGCAGCAGTGGCAGAAGCAAAGTGGATGTTTGGTTGTGAAACGAAGCACGAGCGCGCGCGGGATGTAGTCCGCAAGCGGCAGCGCAGTCGAGAATGCACGAGCAGCAAAGCGGATGGGATAATAAAATACAGAAGCGAAGGGCAGAGAAGATGAAGATGGCCTCACTCTGCTGCGGTGTGAGGGGAGGATTAGGCAGCGTGGTGGCTGGGGAGGGTGTATCTGAGTGAGCGACTGGTGGAGGGGTCCGCCTTCCCGGTTGACGTGCTGAGCGGGTGATGACATGTGCAGGCTAAGAATCGCAGAGAAGCGGATCGGCATTCGAGACTTCCATCAGCCTCAGCCCTACGCCGCGTCGGTACCAGAGCCTGGGCGTACGCGCGCGTCGTTGAAGCAACGTCTGGAGACGACAGAGAGCATCCAGTATAAACAATACGTGCCGACACTCCTCTGCACAGGCTTTGCACTGCGACCTAGTACCCTACCCCCTCAGCATTGCGCTCTCCCTCTATCCATCCTCGATCATATCGCAATCAGCATCGAAATCGCTCGCGAAGCGCAACCTCGTGAACACTACACCAATTCTGGCTCATGCGTATGACCGTTTCGGCTTCCGCTGCGAATTTGCTTTTAGCAAGGCATTGTTGAGGCGTGCTCGGTCATGGCCATCAAGGTCAGATTGTCGATGGTCGATGGTAAAAGGCACGCGTGACTGGAGCGTGCACCAGACAGGCGTTGCCTCTGGGTATAAACGTACCCGACCCATCAAACGTGACGTTGTTGCCAGTGAGACAGCTGGGTCGAAGTCGTCGACTTTGTCCTCGAGCGGTAAGACATCCTTATCTTCTATTGGACGCGCCTACCTTCGGTAGATGCCCCAAATAGAGGGGCTGAGACAGTCTCAAAGTATGAGAACGTTCCCCAAAAAATTAAGAGAACCAAGGGACCAAAAGAACAAGAGGACCAAGGGATCGAAAGAGTAAGAGGACCAAGGGAGACGGCGTACCTAGCAGCCCTACTTGGAAGAGGCGTACAGTGAGTGGGTACAAACAAGGGAACAAGCAACTGAAGAAAAGTAGAAGATAAACCAACTGAAGAAAGGTAGAAGGCAAGAGAAGGTACAGACAAGATGGACAATCACCACGGTCCCTTCTTCGAAATGGCCGTCCAAACCTTTGATCTCGGCCACCGGATGGCAGACTTTCAAGAATTACCAAAGTGAATTGCAGAGGAAAGCGAGAAGGAAGGGAACGCTCTTTCACTGGTAGCTTACTCCACAACGTCAAATCGCCCAGGGCCGTCGTTATAGGTGCCACAAAAGTGAAGCATATCTATTTCAGGCCACCAAAAGTGCAAAGCTCTCTGCCGCAAAGGCGCCCGATTCCAAAGATACCGCACCAACGACCGACACCGCATGCCCCTCGAATCCCCAAACCGACATCCCTCCTACCCCATATTCCAACCCTACGCCGCAAAGATTCTCGTCCCCTAGATCCACAGCACCTGCACACCCAGGCAACTCTCCCCATCCAACCATCCTCATCTCGGAACAAGTCCCAAGCCCACCCGCTCCGAATCTGCAGCCCTTTCTATTCCCGACTCCCACTCCACCACCTCGAATCCCTCCACAACGCCCGCCCCTCCCAACGAAGGTCAGCCCAAGACAGCTCGTGCCCGCCGCGCCGACCTGCACGCCCCAGCTCAACCGCATCACCCGCACGCCGCGATCGCGATCGGCACTGCATCCGTTTTCGAGATGCATCCCTTCCATCCATCTCCAATCGATCGTGAGCAGACCCTTGCCCGCCCCGATTCCCCGTCGCCAGCTGTCAACCCTAGCCACCCGTGCATCTCAACACCCATCACCTACCTCGCTTGCATGTCTACGTTTCAGCCTCTGTTGCACGGCGGCGTCCCTCGCTCGCCTACACCCGTACATGCCTCTTCCCCGGTATCCGGCCTTGTCTCCACCTCCTGTATGGAAACTAGCTGCAAGTGGTGGAATATGTCCCTCCTGACAGATGAAGGCGGGGGCGAGTCGACGAGGTGGGAAGGGATGAAGGGCGCGGGTGCCTGTCGTGTTCTGTACTACCATTGAACTGCTCGCTCTCCTCGCTGTCCCCTCAAGATACAGTTGAGATGCGACATGGCACGTGGAAGTGTCAAAGGACGACACGCAATACGGTGTGGCTTCGGAACAATACTGACGTTATGACGCCCGCTTCGCCCATCGGCGCCATGGACGAAGGCGGCGGACCGGGAATGTCTTGCAGTGTGCAGATGCAACGGCAGATGAGGAGGCGTGCAAGACACGCGCAGCAGGTGATGAAGAATGTCGCCGCCGCCTTCCAGCGAGACATACAGCTCCGCTTGAGAAAGCCAGACGCAGAACGAAAACGTGCACATACGCCTGCCTGTACGGCGCGCCGTGTATCAGCGTCTGCAAGACACCGCGCGCTCTGCACTCAATCTGCAACGGCTCCGTCGTCATCTGCCCTCGCAGACGAGCATGAAGTCTGCCACCATTCCCCATTGCGCAACTTACCTGCCGATCAAGCGGTAACGCACATCATTCCTTGTCCGGCATGGCATGCCTATCACTCGGTACAGGGATCCGATCCTCCAGCCCCAGTGCACTCACCGTCAACGTCAAATGGGATGTCGCCGCGAGCGCCGTCGCCAACGTTTACTCAATCCCGCGCACACCAACGCATGCGTGTTTCAACACAACTCTTCCCGTCAAGCTGCTTCCCGCCATAGCCTCCGCATCGAGAACGACGTGCGGCGGTGACCCGCATGCTAGCCACCACCCTCCGGTCACCGGCGCCCCTGTGCGACCGTGGAGGAAAAGTGGCAGGTAAGCCGGTAAGTGCTGCGCCTGTCAAGACACATGTCACACGGACGCCCCCATTGCGTCGCTTGGACCGCATAGCTAGAAGTGTTTTCCGAGTCCAAGACGCCAGTGACATGTCCATCCAAGCTCAAGACATCACCGAGGAAAAAGAAGTTTGTGATGTGTGATTCAAAAAGCCTTGAATTTTTATACTCTGTGATGACGCGGTCGCGAAGCTAGAATCGCTCCGGCACGCAGACCCTGGACGGAGCTGTAACAACAAGCCCAGAGGTCATCCCCACGTAGTATACCATTGCTTTTTGGGCGTATGCGCCCCCATGCTATCCCATCCCTCTCCACCGAAAAACCGAGGCTGCGCTACCCAACCTCGACAGATCCTAGAGCAGGACTGGAGTGGTATAGCCGCCGAGACGTAAATTCCCATGTCTCTTTTTATTTCCTTTTCCTTCCGCGCCGCCCGACAAGACAAAATGCCACACATAAGGGATTAAGCGAACTGGAAAATACCAGAATAACAGAGTTTGTTGATCAATGAGGAAAAGGTGGCTGAAGAGCCGCGTGCTGATGCAATGATGGATCGCTCTATCCAAGCGATCCCGCCAATTCGTCAACATAGTAAAACGCCGAAAAAGTCGCTTGCCTCGCGGGAGGATGCCACCAGTGTATCGAAGCCGAGGCGGGACAAATGCCTCTCTAGTCCGTGACAAAAGGAAATTCGTGATAAGGAGTGTTTTCGTGGCTCGAATGAGCGAACGGGGGATAATGTCATACAGGTCGTACCTCGTGAAGCCGAGGGTAATGTTACAAACAAGGAACAGAAATGCTTAATCGCACAAATTATGGGCAAGGAAAAAGGTAGAACGATCGAGCTGTGTCGTGTCGTGATCTAGTGGCCGCCCACGCCCGGCGACTTGATGCCCAGAAAGGAGGCGGGGAACTTGAGGTCGGCAAGGAACTTGAAAAAGGCGCGTTTGCGCGATGGCGGCGTGCGCGCAAGAATGGGCGAGGCGAATTGTACCATGGGACCGACAATGTCTTCGTCTCCGAGCTTTGGGAACTTTCCATCGCTCTTTGGGTCGTTGAGCGTGGGCATCTTGCTAAGTGGCGCCGGTTCCAGTGGTGAGCTTGGTTCGGGCTCCACGCCACGGGCCGTCGCACGTGAAGTGACGAGATCATTGTTCTTCTTCCACAAGGCGTCAATCTCCGCCCACTTCTGCTCGCAGAGCTGGTACACTTTTGACGTGGGACCGTTGTGCTCGGCCATGCGCACCTGGTGTTTGGTGAAGTTGCGGCGCGCTTGTTCCCAATTGGCAAACAATTGCTTCAGCGAGGTTGCGTCACAAACATCGGGCATGTAGGGTTCCGGGTGGATGGTGAAGTTGTCGTGGCCTAGCGTCAAGGCCCACTTGTCGTTGGGGTCCGCCAGCATGATTGGAGGAATGTCAGCGGAGGCCACCAAGGGACTGGAACGCGCCGCTTTGAACGAAGCAACCGAAGCCTTGGTTGAAAGAGGCGGCGTGGCAAAGGCGCGCATGGGCGGAGAATCGACGGGCGTCGTGACTACTGATTGCATGGGGTCGGCCAGGGCCACGGTGGGAGACTGCAGAGGTGACTGCGTGGGAATGTCATCGAAGCGGGTCGTGATCAGCATCGGTGGTAGCAGCGGCGTGGTCGCGAAGTGTTCGGCGTCCACCTCCTCGATATTCAGGTCCAGCGCATTGGCCTTGCCGATGTCGATGGGTGAAGAGGCAATGGAGTCAGACAGTTGCTCCCTACTGCTTCGGGCGGACGGCAGCGGCGACGGAAGCCTGTCGGTAAGGTCGTAGCTTTGGGTCTGGTGGATGGAGCTGGTCATGGAGGACGTGCGTGTTGAGGGTGCTCTGGATGGGGTCGTACTCCGAGATGGCCTGCTGAACGTGGATGCCCTCTTGCGCTCGCGGACCTTGCGCGAAAGGGAGGGGAAGCTGCGTTCGAGTCGATGGGTGACGCTGTGCGCGCTGGCTTCTACTGAGCGCCGTCTCTTGGGGACTGATCCGGGACAATAGTCTGCAAAGTCGTTGTAGGCTTCTGCTATCCTGTGATCTTCGCTAGAAGTGATATCGCGCGCTGTTGATCGTGTTAGCGGCAACGTATTAACCCTGTGCAATAAGACTCTTTCTTACAAGGATAGCGGTACGAAGGGATTTCAGGGTAGTCATCTTCGCGCTCAACGGGCTCCTCGGCGAGCTTCGGCAGCTTGCCAGAGGCATTGGGCCCGTCAATTGGGTCGTAAGTTGGCGGACTTGACGAGAGCGAGGAGTTGGAGCTGGGGAACCTGAGATGGCCGCGATAGAAGCTTGGCGTAGGAGGTGTTGAGCATTCAGAAGCCGAATAGAAACCGGAATCGGTACTGGAGTACACAGAGGAAGTCGGCTCGTCGAGGGAGCTCTTGGATGACTTGCGCTCGGCGACGCGCTCGGCGACGATTTTGGGTAGCATCAAAGGTTTCATCTCGCGCATTTTGGTGGTTTGGCGCAGCAGGACGGGATTCTTCGGTGAGTCGACGGCTAGGCCATCACCTGCTTAAGAGAGACAGGGACGGCGCGTAGGTAGACGGTGTTGTCGCTGGGCCAGGTGCGTGTCACCGTAGAATGTGTCCACGTAGGTAGTTCCTGCGTGCAGTTTATCCTGCGCAAAGTCAGCCATGATCGGCTATCACCCCAGAACGGGTCGGCACGTGAGCGCCGTGTGGGGGATTGGTCACATACCTACTGGAATTTGCGTGGCGAAAAGGTGCAGGACGGCGATGGGGACAGCGCAGAGGAGGGAGAATGGAACAGGTAATGAGTGGGCAGGAAGCGATCGTAATGAGTGACGGGAGCGTGTGCAGAGTGTGTCGAGAGGTCGAAGGACAACCGGGGCGCGGGCTCACAGCCATTTGTGGACAGACGCTGGACGGGTTGAGAGCTTGTTCTCCCGGCGCGGAGCAGGGGTCCGCAGGAGCCCTAGGCGTTGGCTTTTCACTGATTCACCACCACCGGTCGAGTCGAGACTAAACTAAAGAGGACGGGGTCCGCAGCCCGCCATCCCCGTCCGTTGAAACGACCACAGACGGCCCGCGAGGTCGTACACAAGACTAAGCGGTCGCCCTGTGCAACAGCGCCAACAGAATAGGTTGTTCCCTGGCGAGACGGCCGTCATGTTGCAGCCTTTGCGCCGCCGTCTGAACGGCCGGCCAGAGAGTCATGACGAACCGTCTCCTGCCGCAAAGTAAGACCATGTCGGGTCTAGCGATGCGTTTTGTCTTTTTCTTTTCTCGTCTTTCTCGCTGAGGCAAAATGCCCGTTGGCTGGCTTTGCAAAATGCGACTCCACTGCGCTCCACTCCATAGATGAACACGCGAGTAAGCGATGCAGGAACAGCAGACTTTGTCGTCCTAAGAGTATATTGCATACGAGAGCGACGCAGAAAACATCATGTGATGAGCGCGCAGCTGCGATACCCAGGCGAGTGGGCAGGATGGCAGGATTTCCATCCTTCCACAAACCGGCTGGGAGTCCCAAGCGTGGCTGCACTGACAGATGCGGCGCAGGGAGAAGGCTGGTTCGACAGATCTTGTCTTGCGCGTGCCGATGTCATGTTCCCGTTGGTTCGCAGGTCATTGGCCGCGGGAGAAGGGAAGGCGGCCAGAGCAAACAAACAAACATGTTTCACTTCGGTCCAAACAACCGTCGACACAGTCAAACACTGAGTTCTGTCTTCCTCGCGGCGTCCGGTCCCCCTCTGCTGGTGTGACACACTGGACCGAACTTGTGAGCGGGCGCTGAGACGTCGACGTCGGCAAAAGAGGGAGGCTGGCAAGCTCGCAACGTTGAGCCGTCGGCGAGAAGGGAGCGACTGACGAATCGCGCCCTGTTGCGCGCGAAAAGCTAGCCGTTGGGCTGTGCTGATTGGAGTCCAGGCCTTCCCTCGCTTTTGTTTTTCGTGCGTCCTGGACCCCTGCCCATGGCAAAAGTCGCCCCTCCTTGCCAGGCACGCTTCGCCTCACCACTCATGTCAGGCACTCCTCAGACCCTGCACGTTTGGCCAGCACATCGCTGTCACTTGCAATCGCAGGAACCCGCATGCAGCCCAACGACGAGCATTCGCGACAGGGCTTCGACTATAGCTGGCACCTCTAAGGCCTCCACATGTCTCCTTCTGCGCAGACGACCGACAATGCCGACTGCAGCCCGATTCGCCGTCGGGCATAGATCGTCCGTCCCATCTCCCAAAGAGGACATCGGCACCGATCGGCATTCCCAGCAACTCGTTCGCTGGGAGCAGGGGACGGCCTGAGTAGCTTCTAGTTCTTCTCTGGTCAGATCATGACGACAGTCATGGTGTGGGCGTTATTCGGCCCACGCGCCAATTCGGCAAAGCGTCCTGAAAGGCGTTGGGTTGCTGAGCTTACCCACGTCGGAGGCGGCGCCGGGTGAAAATGCCTCTGGCCTCGACCAAGTTCCCACGGCGGACGGGACGGCACAGCAACGTTGCCAACGGAGCCAACGGCAGGCATTGCACGCTACAACGCTCACCACCAGGCATGATTGGGAAAGCCGGGAGAGAGTGCCAATGGAATCCTGACAACTCTGCAGCCGTTGACGACAGCGATTTTGACCGCTCTGCACATGTCAGAGACCGCTTCACACCGATGCCACGCTGTTTGCTCTCATGTAGGTAGCCTGTCGGTCAAGGTGAGCCTGACGATGCGCTCGCCAAGCACACTTTCTGCATCGACTGACGGAGAACGCGCGTTGGTATCAACCATTCGGAGCACGTCAATATTACGCTTGTTAACGTTGTTTGATGCTCTTCACTACTTCGCCAGTAACCCACGGCATCTCGCCATCGGGACTCTTTGCGAGCTGTGGGGTGCGGCTCCCGACGATAGTACAAGTAGGCTTGAACATAGGGTTCGCTTGGCGGTACGGGGTCGCGGTACGGTACAGTGTTCCAACCTTTCACGCTGTCACGCGATCACGCTGCTACGCAAGAGGCGTCTGGCTAGCCGATGGTCGGACCTAAAAACACGGCCGAGAGCAGCGCAGGGGAGAGCCCTCCGAGGGTTCTAACTTGTTGGACGCATAGGGTTCGGTAGTTGTGAAGGTCATGGCCGGGTACCCACGAGGTTACGCCAGCGGCAATAATGTAGTGGGAAGGGTGGCGCAATCGTACGGTTTCAGGTGTCGCGAGTGTGCAAGTGCGAAAGAGCTGACCTAGGGCGCCACCGGAACACTTCTGCTGTCGAGTAAAAGCGTGGATATGTAGTGGAATTATGTCCCAGCTGGGCAAGACTTTTGCGCGCGTGCGCGAGTCGAGCCGATACCAGCTGTTCGGAGCATACGACAAAATCATGCTGGACGTGCGTCTTTTCCTACGCGATGGATTGTATCAAGCGGAGAACTCCTAACCGCTCCGCAGGAGTAGAAGTTACCGAAGCGGACTAACGTCCGCGTTGGATGCGATTGCATGTGTAATCTGGTGTGACATGCGGCAATGCCCTCCCAATCTACGCTTCCGCGCCGTTCAAACGCTCATAGCCAAAACCTACTCCAGAGTGCTTTCTGGTCCTCGGAGCCTCTAAACTAGTAGGCACCACCCACGTCAGTATCTGCTTCGGAGCTGCTTCGGAGGGCTTGGTCGTTTAACTGCAGCCGAGGGCTAGCTTCCAGGTACGTACCTCGAAATCGACCCTGACGATGTCCTCAAATCCTTCCGCTAGCTTTGGTTCTCGGTATCGTTTTGCGAAGCCGAAGAAGGCTGTTTTGGGGAGTAGTAGCCGCTGCTCTGGATTGGTCTGAGAACAATTGATCAGTATTGGCTGATGCTTCGTCCCGACTGAGCATGTCGATCCATGTGCCTAGGCTCAATCATGATATCCGACGGGCTTGAAGTGTGCGCGTGTAACGGGGCAAAGGACAATGCGCAAGCATGCTACATGCGTTCAAAAGCTTTACAACTTACATTCGGGCCAATATTGAGAGCGCGTACTGTGTCGTTGTGCTCGCACAGTTTGGTCGGAGCAGTGAAGAGTACGCAGCGAATGGGAACCTTAAGTTTCTCCGCTAGACCTACCCAATCCGCCCTCGTCTCTACATCTGCATTCGTATTGTCTAGACGCGGTGATCAGTACGGCAGCGGGATGCGAGCGACTGTGGGGCTACGTCTTCTTACCGACCACTACACTCGTGCCCTCCTCAATCAATGCGGTAGCCGACTTCAAGCATTTCTCGCGCTGTTTCAACAATGTTACTCGAAGAGCGGGGGTAGCACAGCACGTGTTTCTAACGCTATTCCAGGAAGGGCATGCTGACTTACAGATTTGAGTATGTCCTGATTGACGCGGCCATAACCCAGTGGCTGCAAGTGCCGCCAGTAGAAAGACGACTTACCCGCCCCAGGGCTACCGCAAAATAGAACAATAGCGATGGGGTTGGTCTTGGAGAGTGTCTTCGGAACTATGAAACCACAATTAATAGCTGAATGGCTGACCATTCCGTGTGGCTGGCTATCCTGGTACTCACCTGCAGTTGTTGACTTGACAGCCTCCTCTTGGAGGAAGATGGTTGGATCAAACTCTCTCACGAATGGTCGCGCATCTTCATGCAGGAAGTACTCCTCTGGCGTGTGGAATTTGATACCCGCGTTAGCTGCAAAGTCCCTGGGCAACGTCAGTGCAAGAAGCCGAGTTGGGCAACACAGTCTCAAGACGAACCTATCGACACACGAATGGTCCTTCGCTGCGCCGCTAGGCACCGCTTCGCGACCACCTGCATCACCGACAAAGAATGAGTTCTCTAGATCGACGGCATCTGCGGGTTCCAAGTCGCAGTCTTCCAACAACTCCTGCCACATGCCTACTCGGGGTTTGCGGTACCGATCGTGACCCGTCGCAGCGTACACAGAGATGGGTAACTCAAGTTGCTTGAGCACAGCAGACACCTTGCCCTTAAAGTCTGCCAATCGTTTGAGGTCACTCTTCACTTTCTTCGGGTCAGGCTTTAGGCTGATTCCAGCTTGGTTGCTCACGACTGCAACGACATATCTGTTGACATCGAGGTTCGAGGTTAGTATGGGCACCCCAATAAATGCAGAGTGGCAGGACAGAGACGTACCCGTCCGCGTGAAGTCTCCGCAGTGTGGTGGGCACACTGCCGTCCCACCATTTCCAGTCTGTAGCATCACGTCCGAATTTCTTGCCAGATGCGGGCGTGATCAATGTTGAGTCCTTCAGCGGTTGTCAGCACGCTCGTCCGACATCGGGCTTAGACAGCGTCCGGCGGTGCATCCACGCACGAGATCGAAAGCAGCAACCTTCCGTTTTGCGCCGGAAGCGTTAGCTGGAGCGACAGCTGATGCATTGTGTCGACCGATGAGCAGCGTGTCATGCACAATCCGCCATGTCATCTGCTCTGGCTCCTTCTTCGACAACGGAGTAAAGAAGCTTGCAACCGCTTTGCCTATTCGGGTGAGTGGAGGGACTTTCGGGAGGCTCAACGTTGTTGGGACTCACTTGTCGTTGTTGACTGCTGTTTCCGCTTTGACGGCGGAGGGGAAACGCCCCGATCGTTGGAGCTCGGCCGCTTTGCTAGACGCGGGCGGTCGGCCATGTTTGAGGGCGTAGTGTGAAGTTTATCGCACTGGAATGGTCGCGCGAAACGATGCGCAAAGTTTGAAATGGTGCGGTTGGCGAACATGGGGGGGAGGAGCCTGGAGCGGTGGTTCATGGCGCGTTCCTGGCGAAACACGCTGTCGCGGGGGCACGTGCTGGCAGTGGAGCCCTACTGAGCATGCAACACTCGAACATAAGAAGGTTTGGGCCCAAAAAAAGAATTGTTCAGCAGCTGCACCTCAGAATGTTCGTCACGTCACTACGCTGGCCCTTCGCATGCACGTGAGAATAATTGGTTTCAGATCCGTTCTTTGCGCCAACTTCTACCATCTAGCGGTCAGCTTAGTAGAGCAAAGTAGCGAGAACGATCACGTATAATCATATGATCTATGGGTATCAAACTAAGGAGGTAGAAACCTTCTGTCATATACCAGAATGCTGGATCTTCAGGGTTGCCTCGTTGCGAGCAATGGTCTTGCATCCTCCGTAAGCTGTGTTCGCGTCCACTCGCGCTGCATCCCCCCTTCAACCTCCTGTCATAATTAGACCAGAATGCTGGATCTTCAGGGTTGCCTCGTTGCGAGCAATGGTCTTGCATCCTCCGTAAGCTGTATTCGCGTCCACTCGCGCTGCATCCCCCCTTCAATCTCGCCCCCAAACTCAGTGATATCTCCTCGCAGGCGGCGCAGGTGGTGGCGGCTTGTATTTCACCTGCGTGTTCAGTGCCAGCCTGTCCGGTAGTTCGAGCTGCACGCAGCCCTTCATCTGCTGCTGAAAGGACTTGAGTTGGCCGACGCCATTCTCCAGCACCGCCAGGGTATTCAAATCCTGCACGCGCACCTTTGCCTCCAGGATGTATGCGCCACTTGGGTCGAAAGGCTGGAGGGCTGCAAAGGCGGGCAGGTCGACCTTGGGGGCCGTCTCTAGAGAGCGCACGCCGGGCTCGTGTAGTGGACGGTGGAGGAAGATGACGACGTCGCCGTGGATGAAGCAATGGCCTTCGATGTAGTACTCAGATACGAACCTGGCACCGTCAGATGTGTCATGGCAAGTCGTCGCGCAACTTACTGGTGCGGACCGGCGGAGACAATCCACGCGTGCGGATCGCCAGCCAGCAGGTCTGTCGACGTGGTGGCCCGGATCGAAACTCCCCTATCGCCTGTATCAGGCACGTCCTTGAACTCGAGGGACCATCGGGGCTCCTCGTCGGGCTTCACAGCCGCCGACAGCGCCTTCTCCCCGGGCTGCTGTATGCCATTGCCACGTCCAAAGTCTGCGCCGGACAGCTTCTGGACCAGCTGGCTGTAGTAGAGGTCCTTGGCCCCCGTCTGCTTGACCTGCTTCGCGACGATGTTCTGCGTGCCTCCGCGCCGGCTGAGATGGGCGCCTGGCTCTTCGGGTTCACGCGTTGGCTTGTAGACGATGTGCCGCTCGAGGACGCGACGCGGCTGCATGGCGGCAACGCCGGCGAGGATCTTCAGAACCTGATCATGGCGGGCCAGCGGGACCTGGCCGTAGAGCAGTAACTCGTACATGAGGGGAAGTGCGGGGAGGGCCTGCTGGAGAAATAGTGTGCAGTTGCGCCTACGTCAAGGATTGGTGCGCGCGCGCCGTGGGGTTGACAAGGCGCTGGCACACCCGCGATTGGCGGGGAGGCAGCGTCCACATGCTGCGAAGGGCAAGAAGTTCACGGGCGTGAGAGAATCAGGTGCGCCGACGTGCGGAGCCGCCTATAATTCTGCAACGCGACACGGGGTGCATACGGCGCTGAAAACGGCTACGCATTTGTGTGCGGCATCAGGCGATGGTCAGGTCATGGTTGGTTAGTCGGCGTGGTTTGTCTTGCGTGCTTGCGCTGTCGCAGTTGGCGATAGATAGGCGGCCTCGGCAACGGCGCCTTCCTCTAAAACCCGAGCATGATTTCTCACCCGTCTTGCTCATAGCTCGCGGCTCCCCACCACAATTCATCACGAATCCACGACCCTCACTCCGCTACACCTCCGGACCGCCCTCAGCTTCTCTAGCCCATCCACCCCTATCGTGACAGCTTGCGCCCGCGCCGTCCAGCTCTTCTCGACACTACCGGCCGACAGCTCCGAAATCGCTGCCACCCATCACGATGCATACCACCAAGATGCTCCTCCAGCAGGGCCGCCAGCCCATGATCCGCTTCCTGGGCAAGCGCACAACGCCTACCAGTCCGTAGTCCATGTTTCCCATGTCCAATGGCTCGCAATGCTGATTCTCTACAGAGGTCGACCACACTCCCCACGCGCACCCGGCCTCGCCCACGCACAACCTCCCCGAGTCCTTCGCCAGCTACCGCCAGAAAGCGCAGCAACACGGCCCTCTGAACCAACAGTCCAACTTCTCCACCGGCGCCATCGGTGCGTCGCCCGGCGGCTCCCTCGGCCCCATTGAAGCTGGAAAGGGCACATTCTTCGACCGCGCCGAGCTGCCTCAGCGCTTCCAGCGCCTGATGTGGACGCAAGCTGAAATCGACGCGGTTGAGTCTGGCGGTGCGAGCCTCCATGCATGAATGGGTGAGATGACGAAGCGATGAGAACCGCACCGGCATATGCCGGATGAAGATTATTGTATAGACGTGCATGCACTACGCAAGTGGAGGGATACATCAGGGTTAGACAGGAGAACGCCTCTTGCCAATCAGCGTTGGAATCGGGGCATTCGTGGCTTTGGAATAGACTGGTCTGCTTATTGTATCTGATACCCTTCAAGACTGGTCCTGTGCAATGGGAACTGCATCGCGTACGGCTGGGACTTTGCGGGTGCCGATATGGCGGGTAGGACTACTACTTAAATACGTACCTAGAGGAAAAACAACAGTCTCACGCAGAGCTCCAGTCAAATAATTGCAATGTTCCAAGTTGCCATGCCAATGCTCTCGCCACCCGTACATACCTTAGGCGCTCCAACCCCGTGCCCACATTCCATTCCCCAGATATCCAAAAATCCCCCACCACCAACGCTCCTGCATTTGTCACGTAGCTCTCCCCTGGCCACCGTGCATGACCCGCCCCCACGTGTTCTACACATACACATACACATGCATACATACAGTCCGGTACGGACATCACTCGGAGCGAAATTTGCCTCCCGGCTAAACTCCTCCTTCGCGACTCGTTCTCCGCTCTGCTGCTTGTAGCGACTATGCACGCGATCGAGCGCTTGAGCGTGCTTGGAGTGGGGGCGTGGAGACGACGGCGGGCGGTCCTGTTGGGTTTGGTGGGTGAGTCAGTGGTTTTGTTGAACGGTGGGTGGGGTTGTAAAGATTTTTCTATGGAGAAGTCGTGTTCTAGATGGGCATGTGAGGGTGGCGGCTTGAGACGGCAGTGGCCGGTTGCTTTGGAGTTGGGCGCGCGATGGGACGGGGGTGGGGTTTGTTTTCTTGCCGAAAAATGGGTTGTGGGTGGCGCTGGTAGGGTTTGGTTTGGGCCTTTCGGTATACTCTGATGTTACATTCACTGATGTTGCTTGTATGGTGTTTGTGTATGGTGAGCAGGGTTCTGGCCGTCAGATAGAAGCGTATCGTTTTATGTAGAGAATATGGTTGGGAGCGAAATCAATTCAGATGGTCATGTTCGCTTTGTCTTGAGGGTTGTCCATGGTCCATTCCTCTTGCACGAGGATTTGTTGTGGTGTGGCTGCCCAGCACGACAACTCGTTAGCCGAAACAACGGAGCCTAAACAACCACACGCGCGAGAAGGAAACGCGCAAACGCCTCGACCCGCATGCAAACGATTAAAGTACTGCTTTGCGTGTTTGATGTCACTGAGCTTAATTGAACGTTTGGATTGAAGGCAAGGTTAATTTGGACACTTGGTTGGGGGCTCGAGTTTGGCGATTGGCAAGGCAACGAGGAGCGATGTTTCTTGAAACGCGAGACGCGCAGTATGAATTTTGTAGGTCAAGGGCTAGGCTATAGACAACGAGGTAGCTAAATGGCCTTCCTGTTCCTATCCAAACCCAAGGTAATCGCCCAAGTCCATCCCTAAAGTGGTATACAGAAGAAGAAGTAAGAGTACCAAAAGAGCGACATGAAAGGTAGAAGCTAGTCCATGTTCCTCCCACCGATGGACAGGAACAGGTGACTCCAGTTCACTTGAGACGCTTTGAATGCAGAAAGATAGGTCGTAAATTTCGTGCAAAGCGCTGACCGGCCTGCGCTCGCAATTGAGTTTTGCAAAAAATGGGTATACATTGAAGCTGCGCAAAAAGCTCGATGGGAGTCTTCTACGTATGAAGAGAGCGGCAGTTTGCCGTGCTTACGAAACAACCTTCCAGCTCATGCTGTAGATGCGGTCGCCGCTGGAGCCACCGAGGCCGCCAGTGGTCGCCTCCCAGAGGGCAGGGGTAGCATCGAGGCCGCCGTTGGTGCAGCCCGAGCAGCGGTCCTTGACGTAGGCGATGGCCGTCTTGCCTCCGTTGGTGATCTCGATCTTCTTGCCGCACCATGGGTTGTTGGTCTTGCCGGTCATGTAGTCAACGGTGGCATCGCCGAAGACATCCACAGCGAGAGCGACAGACAGGGAACCATCATCGACTGGGTCGCCGCAAGCACCGAGACCACCCTTGTAGTAGTTCATGGTGTAAGAGCCACCCTTGTGGACTTCGCCATCACCGCCGCCACCGCTGGAAGCCTCTGTGGCTTCGGGCTTGGGGGCTTCGACAGCAGTGGTGGACGGGGGAGGGGCCTCAGCGGTGGTGGGCTTGGGCGCGGGCGGAGCCTCGGCGGTGGTGGGAGCCGGAGGAGCAGTGTAAGCCGGGGGAGGAGTAGTGCTGGTGGTCGTTGGCTTGGGCTTCTCCGCCGGGACGATGGGCTTCGGCACAACAGGAGCAACGACCGAAGTGGAGGTGGAGCTGGAGCTGGAAGAGGTCGTCACGACGGTGGGTTGCTGCTGGGTGGTGATCTCCGGCTTGGGCGCCTCGTAGAACAAAGCGGGATCCGAAGTGGCGGCGGCGGAAGGCTTGACGCCCGTGACAGTGGTGAAGACGGTGTAGTACTCCATGTGGATCTCGGTCTTGGTGGCATAGGCGCGCTTGTCCACAGGGGCAGCGAGGGCCATGGTGCTGAAGAGCACGGAAGCGAGGACGTTGGAGGTCTTCATTTTGGCGTGTTGTTTGGGTTTTGCTGGGTAGCAAGTGTAGTGGTAAAGATGCTCTGGTGTGTTGGATATCTACAGAGAGTGTATGGATCGGCTAGCAATTCACGATTGTCGGGGAGTGCAGCAGGTGTGCGATGTGGATTTCTGCGAGTGGTGTCGTTGGGACTGTCGTTCAGAGAATGACTGGGTAAGATGCTGGATCTCGTGGAAAGAGTGCAAAGAATGTGGGGAGAGAACGAAGTGGACAAGTGCAAGACCTCAAGCCTGTAAAGAGTGGACAGGAGGAGGGCAGCGAGCGAGTTTTAAAGGAGGACGAAGAGGGAGTGTGGAGTGCGATGGGGGAGAGGCAGAGACAGAGCTAGAAAGCCTGAAAGCCGCTCGGGGGGCAAGGGCCTTGGTCGAGCGCACGGGGACGCTAGCCATGTGCCCCCTGCCAATTCACACGGCGCCGGCTCCACAGGGGTACCGCCTGGCAGCCAATAAGGGGCTGCGCGCATTGCCTGGTTTGGTCGGGCTGCCCTGTCTACCGGACATGAGCCATGCGCCGTCCAGACGTAGTCCAGATGCAAACCGTGGGCGCTGGAGCGACGGCGCACGCCGCTGCACGACGGCAGATGGCCAGCGTGCCGGCAGCGCCTCGCCGCCGGCTCGCCATTCTTGCCTCGCATCGCCTCTTCTCTCTCGCCGTGGTGTTGGCCCAAGTCGACGTCCGGGGAGTCCGGGCGCACGCCTGTGCGGCTCTCGTAAACTCTCCTGCCATATTTGTGTCCATCCCAGCCAGACTCGTCAGCGCTAATTATGGGTTCCGCTTGCGCTGAGCCAGGAAGATATTGTGATTTGGTGGCCCTGTTTCATGCACTGCAAGGGGCTAGCCGGGTTGGCAGCCTGCGCGCACCCCGGCAGCGAATGGCGATCGGCGGTGCCTGAAGATCCCGCTGCGCCCACGCTGGCGCTAGCGGGAGCCGGGACACGAGGGGAGATGCGGTTACTTGCACTTGTACAAACGAAACGGCGAGAGTCCTTTGCGACGTCGTCACAATTCGTGTCGTGTCGTGTCGCAGCCGTGCACCTTCAGCTCCGCAGCTGAGCTCACACACCAGACACGCTCTCGCTGCCGCGCATCCAGAGAACCTTGGAAGCCTATGAGCCTCGACACGTGGCGCGCAGCAGCGCCGTGGCAGGTGGCCGTGTCCAGGTTGCCGTTCCATCTCGCGCTGTTGCTTTGGCCGCCGTCTCACTCGCTGCGTCGCCCCGTCGTCGAGGTCCACACATGCTGCCTTCTGGCCAGCGCGTCGGCTGTGTTTCCCAAGCCGTCAGCATGCGTGCGAAATGAATTGTGGGCCGCTCGGCTTTTCTACTGGCCCGCAAGAGCCCGTGCCGCGCGGAAGTGGGCAGCCAGTGAAGACTCTTTTTTGCCCGCTTATCGATACCGCCCTATCGATAGCGATACCGCACTCTGCAGAATCTCCACACATCTGAGGACGCCCTCGCTGGGCATCAACGAAGAGACTTCTCCTCGCAGGCCATGCATGCACACTCATCAACTAGCCCAGCCCAGACCCCGAGATCAGCAGCTCTTCCGCAACTAGAAAACGTCGACACAAGCGACCGGCTGATCAGGTTCCTCTGGTGCTGCCGACGACTTCGGGACGTCTCGGCAGGGCAGTCAGATGGCGTCCCAGCAACGGTGCATTCCGGCCGCTTCGTTCCGGTTCCGATCACAGTCCGGCGGAATCGCCATGTGGGATTCCAGAAGCCGAGCATTTTGTCACTAGCTAGTCGTAGCGTAGGTCTCGACATGGCACCGTCATCACTACCAGCATATGGCACGCCGGCCAAGACACCCGTGACGGACGTCGACCGTGCAAGATGCGTGCCACGACGTCAGATCCAGATGGTAACCTGCCACGATGGATCACGCGACCGGGAAGTGGGCTGCGAAGTTTGTGAGCTCACAGCTGTTCATGCTCAGATCGCTTCCTTTGTTCGTCTTTGGCAAGATCAGCACAAAGGCCCCATGTGCTGCAGAAGACTCCTAGCTGCTGGTCAGAATGCGACACCAAGAGTCCCTTCGCCAAGTCGAAGCTCAACATCATGCACACTACGGAGAACATGTGAAGGCCCAATGAAGAGACAGCCGCAACTTCTTGTTGAGATCAACACGAAAACCTCCGACTAACCTATGGCTAGACGGCTTCTTCTCCAGTCGTCCCTCCGACGACTTTCATGTCATTCCACGTCTAGACAACATAGGGACACAGCGTTGATGCCGCATGTTAGTCATGAAGTCTTTCATTCCCTCCGAGTACGCCTCCAGCAGCATGTCTCACCCGTTTTCGTTTCTCCAAGGTTACATCACGCTACTACGCACCCAACCACAACACCAATGTTAACAGATGAAACTACACTGTGTGCACCCACACTGATCCCAAAATACCAGATTCCACGTTTACATCTTCATCGTGGGCGTTCATAGGCCCACGTCCTTGGGTGGAAGAAAAGCACCAGACGCCGTCAAAGCAAGATATCGTGGTCTGGCATGAGACGACACACTCTGAGACCCCTCTGCATGAGCTTTGCCAAATTCGTAGCACAACTTGAGGAGATTGGGTCTTATACAGAGGCTTAGGGCGACATCAGCGTTTCAGGCCCTCGCACCGCGGGGCAGACTTCAGTGGACGGTTTTCACGCGGCTCAGTTGCCGCATTTGATGGCAGAGGGCCATGGCGCGTGGTCGTTGAGCACTAACCTACCGATGCGTCTTCACAGATGTCGAAGGGAAGTAATGTGGTATAATTCGACAAGTACCAAGTCACCCGCCTCCTTTCTCTGACGTTCACATATCTTTCTCTGAGGCTCCCGCCGTTGTCTTGCCTACACAATCTGCTGCGATCTGTTTTCTTCCTTCTACTCTATCCTTTCCATACGTGCCGGCGACGACGGGGTTCGTTCGCCCTATCTCAAGGCTAGTCCGCCCTGAAGAAGACCAAACGAGACGACTACCCTTGCAGACTACGAACCAGGTAGGCGCGGAACAAAACAACTTGCCTGCTCTGCTTCCAATCCTATGTCCAGTGCAGAGCGCTTGACGGGTCTCGCAGGGAAGATCCACCTGCTCGCCGCGCACATCGACATATCGACTCCAGGGCTCGTCGACTACGTGCCCGCTTACATCGAGTCTACACCTACACCGGAAGAGCACGTATGCGAAGCAGCTTGGGTCAGCTACTACTACAGAGAGGCATAGAACGCATCGATGGACATTGGTGTCTGATGCTCAATGGTGGCGGCCTGCCGGCTTGATGTGAGTGAATCGTGGTTGAACTTTCTGAATGTTAATACCAAGGACATGGAGCTTTCGTTATATTAATTTTAGACGTACGTACACCTTCTCAGATGACGTTCATTCTCATACGTTCCGCCACGTCCGCTCTTGCGACTTACTACTATTTCACTCCCTGTAAGAGCAAACGTGCATCCCTATTGCTGCTGGAATCCGGGAACCTTCGAAATCGGTGGAATGGCAACCTCCAGTTGTGTTCAAACTCGGAACGCTCGAACGTCGATCCGCCGCATTCAGTCAGTGCTAAATGTTCTCATGAGCGACCGTGATGCCATTTCCGACTATGGCTCAGGAGCATGAAGTCCTAGGCCATCGTTGCAAACCCACGGTACGTCTCTCCCATAACCCACAAACCCAGGTACCTTCTGGTATCCCGAGAATAGAGATCCCGTATTATCGTCTTACAGGGATCCGCTCTACACTATCAGTGACATACCGTCCCGTACCAAAAAGGCGTCTCTGCAGCGTGTCAACGAGCCGTTTCCGTCCTTCCTCGATTTCCACCTATACATGATTGGTCTACGATAAGGTACACCCACTCCTTGGGTACGGGAACGAACCCCCACGTGTGCGCGATGACCCGCGTGGTGTTGTTGAAGGATTCCGAGGCACCATTGAAGCTAACCCAGCACAGTGTAGACCCATGTAAAGGGGGCTTCGAGGCGCAGATCATGGCTTGAATGTCAATCACTGGCAGACTGGATCGATTCTTTGCATGATACGCGGTTGGGATCCTCGTGTGGGCTTTCCACGTTCAATACACTCAAGATGCACAAGCTTTAAAGTGGGAGGGTCCCCCTCTCCCAAATGCCCGTCTTTGGAGGTGCACCCCGCAGCATCGACCATGTTGGTACCGTTGCAAGTATCCATTGTTATTGTCTGCATAGTTTCATTCTGTGTTGCAACATTTGCGATCTTGTGTCGGTGGTGTGCGCGCGCGCTCACGAAGAAGCGATGGCAAGCCGATGATTATCTGATGCTGGTCGCATACGTGAGGCTGCTTCTTTTCTACCCATATTGTCCGCCGCTAATTCCTACAGCTCGCGACCTGCGGAGTCTTGATTAACCCAGTGATCTTCGTCTTCACACAGTACTATGGGATGCATCTGCAAGATGTGTCGTCGTCCGAGAAGCAACGCATCAATAAGCATCCGGCAGTAAGTAGCGTTCGCAACAGCAGCCCAGTCTACAGGTTAATCTAACCATTATGGCATCCAGAGCCGCTTCATTCTCACGAGCCTCTCGCTTGTAGCCAGTGTCTTCTGCAACCTGTCCGTTACCCAACTCTACACGACCCTCTTTCCGCACCGCCGCTTCCGCATAGTCTGCCGCATCCTCCTCATCACCACCATTTGCTTCGGAATCGCTTTTTTCGTCGTCCAGTTCTTCTCTTGCCCACGTCCGAAGAACTTCGACACCGCCATGGCGGCCAGGTGCATGCAGAGCATCAAGATAACCTGGGTTATCGCGAGCGTGGTGGGAATGTGCATCGATTTAGCAAACGTCTTGCTTCCGATGCCCATTCTTTGGGGTCTCAATGTCGAGCTTGGAAAGAAGATTCGGTTGACGCTACTCTTTGGTTTGGGGTTTTTGTGAGTGTGGCCAGAGCATTCGCAATACAGGAGCGCGAACGCTGATTCTACTTGGGTAGCATCGTCGGTCTCTCAGCCGTACGTATATACCTCTACCGGCACATGGACATGTACGACTGGACCTACCACACTGGCCGCCTCATCCTCGTCACTGGACCCGAGCCCGCCCTTGGTATTTTAGCGGGTTGCCTACCCGTCATGTCGCCTTGCTTGCGTCTAGCGTCGAACAAGATTAGGTCGACGTTGCGGTCCTTACGGGACTCAAGCGACGAGCAGGTTCCGCGTGGTGGTGATCCCAACCATCCACCGACGATTGGCCAAGGCAAACGATTTTCGCTCAAGACGATGGGGATAGGGAGCCAGGCGAGTGAGGGATTTGAGAGGTTGAACGGGGATGCATATTCGCTGACTAGTGTTGCTGTAGGCGTGGTCGGGGAAGAGAAGATGGCGAAAGTGGATGAGGCTGGTCCAATTCAGGCGCGGTGACACGTATCTGCGGCTCCGCTGTGGCTGTTTACGTTTACGACGTCATGACTTAGTACTGTGATACCCCTTCCATGCCGGCTGCGTAGATGTGGGATGCGAAGTGTGAGGCTTGAGTGTGCGCGTCTTGACACTGAAGTGGCAGCGGCCAGCTGAAGAACGCGTGGTTAGTAAGCTGTTGCGGTACATTGACACACTTCGCCCCACATGTGCAGTTTGCGACACCAATGAGACCATCGACTGCGTCTTCGGTCGGGAACAATATGGTCCTATGGTTTTCCGGTATCAACCACTTTCTATCACCGACACGGGGACGAGACTTACTCATCTAAAGGGCTGCACGCCCTAAGAGCTGATCGTGTATCCGATTACTCGGAACTCTACACGGGGAGGATTACACACCACCTTCAAGGTTCAGCTGAGATTCGTACTTTCCGCATGAAAGACCTTTCACGCGAGCAGGCTTCTGGGTCTGGTCCGATTATATACTGCCATTGCTGGTTGTCCATGTTTGACTTGAGAGTTGAACATGCCAATCTGTCAGGAGTATAAAGACAAAATGACCTAAAATCGTGAGATGTAAATCGCGGACAGATGCTACTGATACTACATTTCGCGGCATCTCACAGCCATTTCGTCGCCTTGAGGTTCGTATTTTGTCCCGACCAATGCATCAACTCCAAATACTCCACGACCCTTTTCCTGATCCCGAAGCCATGCCCGGTAATTCCACGGGCACAGCACGAGGACTTTTAATCTACTCGAGACGATTATGCAAGGCACACCAGTCCCGGAGGATGCAGCCACAAGGTCGCGATGAAGCCCGGACCAATAGCGTAAGCGGATCGGTTTTGATCTTCGGCTTACGATAGGCCATCTTGCCTCGCTTCAGATCAGCCTCTCGCCTACTACGATAGAGATGCGCTCGCGAAAGGGGCCGGCTTTCGAGGTACACTTACGCAGCTACTGGTCATTCCCATGTTCGGTAATGCTGAAAGCATACCGGCGTAAACGAAGAGATGGACAGAAACCCGATACTCTGGCCCGATGACCTGCATGCGAACCAACTGCACGGAGCCTTTCAATGCGTCCCATAGACGAAGAGGCCGATCTTTTCGGGTCTTTCAGACACACGCAATGCGTTCCGCGACGCGGAAACCACGACAAAGTCCGGTCCCCGTATTGCTTGCTCATACTTGCCCACACCCAACCCTCGACTCATGTCGCGCTTGCTCCACATCTTCGCCCCACTCGACAACCGTCTCTTGTTGTTTGTTTGGCACGACCTTGAGAATAACGCGCGGGAACGATGACGCTTTTTGCCCATGGCCTCCTCGCAACACGCCAAGTCGTCCCGGCTGGCATCGAAAGACTGACAATACCACCCGGCGTGGACCGAACAACGTTCTTGCTGGGTTTGCCTGCGTTCCTGCCCGATGCTATTCCTCCAGGCGCGGACAAAACGATGACGCTGGATGGACCAGATCAGTTTTGGTATCTTCTGGTCGCCATCATGTGCATTGCTATTCCGGGGCTATTCTTGTTGATTAGAATTTACACCAAGGCGGTGATTGTACGGAGCTTCGAAGTTGCAGACTGTGAGTCTTCCGGTGCAGAACTTGTGACAGTGGTCGCTGACTGAAGTAGATTTCATATTCCTGGCTTTTGTACGCAAATGGAACCCCGTCGTATGGTAGAAGGATTACAGCTAATATTTGAACAGCCGTTGATTGTCAGCGAAGTTGTCATGGGATTTTACATGGTCAAATGGGGCGCTGGAGTCCATCAATGGCAGGTGACACTAGACCAACTCTTTCACCAGCTCTACGTATGTAGACCCCTGAACCTGCAGATACAGATGTTAACTATTCCCAGTGGGCGAATCTAGGTCAGATCATATACTGTCCGCTCAGTTTCTTCGTCAAGATGGCCATCCTTTTACAGTACCTCCGACTCTTCGCGCCCGGCCGCAGCGTGAATAGGCTCATGTGGTACGGCGCCTGGGCAACAATGATCTCTTGCGCCATCCTATACACGTTCCTGATGTTTTGGACCATGTTTTACTGCAACCCTCGGAGGGCTATCTGGAACAAGCTTACGCCAAATGCGAAGTGTCACGATGTGAACCATATCATCCTCGCTCAGGGCGCGTTCAACATGGGCTCGGATATCATCATCCTACTTCTTCCAACTACGAGCTTGTGGCGGCTTAATGTGCCTCTTGGGCGGAAGATAGCTGTCACTACGCTTTTCGCCACGGGTCTGCTGTAAGGCAACGGAGACACATTCGAGAGCATAACTAACTTCACTTAGTGCCTGCGCTGCTTCTGCGATGCGCATAGTCTTCACCGTCAAGATTGCCCCTGTCATCTCTGAAGCCGACGTGTCCCACAACGGGCTCTTCATTGGCCTCTGGACAGAAGCTGAGGTATCCCTTGGATTCATCGTCGCATGCGCCCTTAGCCTTCCAAAGTTAATACAAGCGAAAGGCAGCAAGCTCAAGCGCGCCATGTCAAAAGCTTCATCGCCGTTCTCCTCTTTTCGTGGAACAGTGCGCAGTGTTTCGCGAAGAGATACATGCCCCAGTGAACAGAGCATAAGGTGCAAGGGTCAGGCTTTGCGAGAGCCGGAAAATGGGCAGGTAGAGCACATCAACGCAGAAGATGCAGTGGCCCAGAGGAAGAGATATTATCAGCAACCATCGCAGCAGCAGATGCAAACGCCAGTCGGGCATTTGCACCCCGGTGCGTACGCGCAGTCGGCCGCTGCGGCAAGTAGCGTGTATTCGCAAAGTCCAGAGCCTCGACGACCCAATGGCCGAGACCGAAGCGTCAGCCGGGACAGCAGCATACGAGTGGCGCCACTCCGAGTGTCAATGTACGGACCAGACGGTCGCTACCTAGGGGCCAGATCGCCAGCGCGCGAGCTATCAAGGAGTGAAGAGCAACTTCATGCGAACATGGAAAGATTGCAGCAATCGCGGACTCCAGGCACTCAAGAAGGAGATTCCGGTGGAGATCGTAGCATCACAATCCCGGTACCGCCAAAGTCGTTGCGGAGGTTATCGAATTTTAGAGTAGAAGAGCATAATGCCAGTGTGAGGATTCCAGCGCGTCGGGTGACAAGAGAAGAGATGACGACCGAGCAGCTAAGACAAGAGGTAGAGATGTTGCAGCATTTTAATTTTGAGATGGCGAGGCGGTCGGATGAGAATTTGACGACAAGTCGGACCGCTTCTTACGCGCTTCCACATCAGCACCAGTTTTAGCTATGATACCCACTTTAGACATTCGCATTCTTCAATGAAATATTAATAGTATTTGAGGCTCACCAGCTCCGATGCTGTCTATGAAGGTGTTTATTATGGGTCCTCTGTTCGCAAACCGCGGTTTACAAGATACGTAGAGGACTGCACTCTTAGCCTAACGCCTCGAATAGCCCACCGGTGTATTCGGACATGATATTGTGGGCATACAACGCCACAACGAAAGTAGATTTAAGTGCATAGATATATGCTAAGCGTGAACAATGTATAGTTAGACACCCACAGTGCTGTACACGTTGCTGTACTCGTGTGTGTCATGATCCGTGGTTGGAATCATGCACTGGCTTGGGAGCATTTCGTATCATGATCGGCCGAGTTGGGCGCATCGTATTGGGACGACAGCTATCGGCACTTCACGAATCTGGGACGGACGTTTTGCTTGGAACCAAAACAAATTAAAAACTAGAAAAAGTTGGAACTTAAACCAGGTGCTGGCACAACCAGACTTTGGCATAAGGCCCAACTCTGAGTAAAGTCGAAGGAAAACCGAACTACATGGTATGCAACAACCCCACAATCTTAATCACAAATAACCTCAAGCGCGCCATAAGACTGAACAGGTGGCTGCGCACATCCCAACGTGCTTCCGACCGTAACTCCATTGAATGGGAAGCCGTGATAGTTATTCTGTAGCGTGACGCCACAGCCCTGCTGCGTGAACATCTGAATATAGCATCCCGCTGCCCCGGTCTTGGGTGTTGCTGTCAATTTGGCAGTCAAGGCACCACCAAAGGGCTATCGTAACCGTAGACGTAAGTATGCTGTGCGGTCGGCGGTAGAGGTTGGGGTGAGTTGACTTACGATGTTAACTATAACACATTGGGCCTCTGTCACCGAGACAGTCTTGGCAGTGCCAGCCTTGCCATCGGTTGGGGGCGCCTACTAACTAATTAGACTGTGTGTGGTTGTAGGGAGAACGGAAAGGCTGAGGGATGAGGGATAGGTACAATGCTGGGGTCGGAACAGGTGTATGGTCCGGAGTAGATGGTAACGGAGGCTGAGGCTGGTCCTCCAGTGGGTTTGTTGCTGGCGGGCACAGCTAAAGTTGTGCCGACGATAACAGCAGCGGTAGAGATGAGCTTGGCATATGGTTAGTCTATCACAATTCTGTATTAACGAAGTTGGAGCCGGAGCGTACCGAGAGGAAATGCATGTTGATGGTGAGCGAGTGAACGTTTGGATTGCAGAGATGATGGTTGAGATGTTGGGATGGTAGAGTGAGTGATGGAGAGGCTGCGATGGCAGTGGACAGGCCTGATCGGCGACCTTTATATACTGATCTCCTTCCCTTGTGGAGCTGTAGACTATCCCGCCCCATTTGCGGCGGAGAACACGAGGACCGAATTACCCGGGCTATTACCTAGCGATAGTGCTAAATCTAGCATCGAGCTACCTCGCCGTCGTGTGGTACTGTACACTCTGTCTTAGCCAGACTTTGATGGCGTACCGATCTCTACCATGGGTGGTAAGTTGACAGCTTCTAGACAATTCAAGCTTATGCGAAACACGTGCAACGCAATGCAAGTGTATGAGCGGGATCTCAAGTCGGATACCAACCAGAGAGTGAGTCTAGACTGTGACAGGAAGGTAATACTGGGGCTCCGAGGACCAAGGGTCGATAGCAAGCTTGGCATTCACCGCATTTCCTAAATAGAGGTGACTAAAGAACGTTCCGTAGACAGAAACGGAGATGCGCTAGCGGTCTGAAGAGGTCGAGATATGTTTGTAGGGCCGAGATGCACGTGGGGAAAAAGCGGAGAAGATTCCGGGAGACTAAGGCAATTAAGGATAGTCAATCCGCGGGGAGCTCGACAAACCATGGACAGCACCAACGCCGAACGCCCACGGCATCTTCGGGTCCAGAGGGATAGTATTGAGTGTGACTATAGGCGATTGCATGTGTATCCAGTGAAAGACATTGCGACAAGACCGCCGTCTTCAAGTGGTGAGAGACGGACTCGAGGGATGTTGAACTGTCTTCGACAGTTTGAGTAAGCAGCCGTGAAATAAGACAGCAGGCAATTCGAGATTCCAAAGCGTCCGTTCGGAGTGGCACCGAGCCATGTCATTAGATAAGCATCGTGGCGTGGAACGCTAGCATAGCCGGCTGGGCGCCGGCTGGAGCGTGAACGCCGTCCAGCAGTCGAGACCTCATCTCTTTCATCCTTACTCCTCTCCATTAAGGGCACCTACGATATTTTACTCTGTTCGACATGGGACGGATTTGCCTTTCCAGCTCTTACTTCGTATCGGTCAGTATCCATCGAGTTAACGGAGTGTTGCATGTAGCTCCAAAAGTAGTTGTTGAATGTAATTTGTAGGCCGGTCTCAGAACTCTGAAGTCCCCAGCAACATACGGATGGTACTTGTACCCTTCTTCGCAAGGCGTCCTGGAATCTGCGAAGCTATCGTGTGGTTCGCAGATGTCCCGAGCGCGAGATGGAGGTGCAGATTACATCAGAACCAGTTCAGCTGACCGCAAGTGCCGAGTGCAGTGAGTCTGGGTGATCACTCCCGCGCGGTCTAAAGCATAGTGTACTTCGGGTAGGTCATTTTCCGTGCCCTTTCCGTTGGTAACAAGCCCGAACGGCCCGCCTCTCGCTCTAGACCTTCGACATCTAAGTGCCGCCAGGATCGGAAATAGGAGCAGCCATGCTGTGGCCGACCGATTGGACCTCAAAGTGTTCTTTTCTGCTTTTGATGGCCAATCAGCATGCATTGATCCATCGCAAGCTCGTGAAAGGAATCCGGCAGAGTGGGACTGCTTCTGCAAAACATACGCTTAGATTTAGCACACCTAGCCGCAGCGCGTGATGGATGCGGAAATAAGTACTATTCCCGGTCCATTCTATCATGCTCTTGCTCTTCTCTCTGGCGGAAAACTTCACAACGCTGTCAACTTACTGGTGTAATACGAAAGGCGGTATGACTGTAGGAAGTGAAAGGCACCAATGCCAATGCGCAATATTGCCATGCTGATTATGTGCAAGTGGAAGATCAGTGCTGTCATTTGGTGGAAGACCATACAGTCTATTGAGCCATCGCGAAGCAATTGGCTACGTAGGAGGATGTAGTTCACCTGACCCTACTTTTAACCTCGGCAGACCCAGAATATGGTCGGATGAGTTGAAGATTAAGGTCAGGTGAACTACCTACACATCCCAACTAGCCAGGGCTGGGTCACCCATATCTGACTAAGCAAATCGCTTCCGACGTCGTTCCGAGAGTCGCAGACTTCAACAATTCCATCCAGGCGTTTTCTTGGTTACAAGTCTTTGTGACGCGTCAATGTAAGTTCTGCCCCACAGTTGTGCTTTCTAACATCGATTGATATTCCTACAGTGGTCTCCTCCCAATATACCCAAATCCCCGCGACACAGCTCGCATCGCACGCGTCGACGCAAACGCTATGAGTAGCTATGGGTCAATCGCTGGCAGCCGAGTGCTGCTAGGCTTAGCACGTCGCTTTGTTACAGTGGGAGATATCTGTATCCGTCTGCGTAACGAAGCGCCGAAGACCGGCTATTTGCTTCAGGTGTCACAACAGCCTTCCAACAATGCCTACTTCCACACGCCCATTCCCGCTGCAGCTGCATCTTCAGATGCTAGGCTCCTCTACAGCCAACACAACGATTTAACTCCAGAGAAACGCCCTTCCGAAGCGCGTGAAGCTTCCGGCCCGCGTCCAACATCCAGAAAGGGCCTGACCATAGACGAGAAGAGCGGTACAACTTGGTTCTCGCGGTTTCTCTCTTGGGCAGAGGGAAAGAACAACCAGTACGTGCAAAGTACGGAAGAGACCGCGAAGGAAATGGAGGAGATGGACAACCGCGAACACAGGGAAAGCCTGTTGAGGCGTGTGCAGGAGGCGAAACGGAAATTGAAGAAGGAATTGCAGGGCGGGAAGTGAACTGGAACCGATGTTGCGTCAAAGAGGCGCGTAATGTCTGGCCTCAGCTCCCATGGACTTGGGTATCACAAAACCGGGAGAAGCAACCAACACCGTAGTGTCGAAGAAGACCAGCGGGTCCAAGCTCCAAGCAGGAGCGCATATACGCGATGTTCCATGGCCTTCGGCGATACGTTGCGAACGTCATATCTGACGTGGAGGAGAGGGACTGAATGCTGTGGGTCAACATGAGGATTCGACTTCATTGCGGAAGGTTAAGGTCAACATGCCTGGCCAGTCGCCACAACACAGACCACTCGAGGTGAGACTCGGGCAAGATGTGAGAGGCATTTCTCATTCAGATGCTGGCAAGCTGAGAACAAAGACACCAAAGACTTTGGAAGATTGCACGGGTGTCATGGACGATTCCCTACTTCTTCCTGCGCGAAGAAGAAATTGAAGTTATAACCAAGAGGACACTATCCAAGTACTTCGAATGCCAATCCTTACTATATACAAATAACTCCATCGCAAAAGCAGCCCACCACCACACCAAACAACCCACGGCCTAAAACCTCGCCTCAACCTTCTCCGCCGTATCCTGCAACGCCCACTGACTCCGCGCCTTCTTACTCCTCACACTATCGACCTGCGCCTTCGTGAAGCCCTTCGCCACAACCGCAGGGTTGTACCCAAGTCCGTTCCGCTTCCCGACCTCCTCGCTCGACAAGTCCTCCGCCGCAGACCCATCAGCCCGCTTGTACACCGTCACCACCACCGCGCCGCCGAGGCCCAGGTTGTGCTGCAGCGCAACCTTGGTATCGCTGACAGAGCGGTTGTTCGCCCATCCGCGCATGTGCCACACGAGCTCTGCGCACTGCGCGAGGCCCGTGGCGCCGAGCGGGTGGCCCTTGGAAATCAGACCGCCGGAGGGGTTGATGACGACCTTGCCGCCGTAGGTAATGCCGCCTGCGCGGATGAGCTCGTGCGCTTTGCCCTTTTCGGCGAGCCCGAGAGCCTCGATCGTAACCATCTCGTTCGCGCTAAAGCAATCGTGCAACTCGCAAACTCGCACCTCCTCGGGCTTGACCCCCGCCTCCTTCAATGCCGTCTTCGCGGCCAACTCGCTCATACTGTACCCTACAAGCTCGATTGCACTGCGGTTGAACAGGTCGGGGGTATCTGTGGAAAGGCACTGGCCCGCGATCTGGATAGCCTGCGGCTTGAGTTCTGGGCGGGCGTCGAGGAAGGCTTGGGAGACGAGGACGGCGGCTGCGGCGCCGTCTGAGGTTGGGCAGCATTGGAGCTTTGTGAGGGGCTCGTGGATCATGGTGGAGTTCATGACTTGGTCGAGGGTGTATTCGTCTTGGAATTGCGAGTAGGGGTTGTTCTTTGAGTGGGCGTGGTTGATGCGGCCGATTTCAGCGAAGTCGGCGAGCGTGGAGCCGTATCTAGTAGTTCAGTGTTAGTATACGATGTAAATCTTAGGGAGGAAGTAGTTGGGCATGGCCTGGTGGTTGTAGGGGTAAGACTCACTTCTCCATATGTTCCCGGCCCGCATTTCCAAACATCTGCGCCGCACCCGGAGCCTTCGTAATGCCCCTCGTCTCCTTCATCATCAAGCTCGTCGTGCCCGTCGGATTCGCCCTGTCCTGGAAGAACGTCTGCAGACTCCCCGGAAACATCTTCTCAAACCCCACAACAAGCACACAATCCGCAGCCCCATGCGCAATCATATTCCTGCCCATGTACAGCCCGGTGCTCCCGGTTGAGCAGTTGTTGTTAACATTGTAGACCGGAATACCGGTCATGCCAAACTGGTAGAAGACGCGCTGGCCGCACGTGGAGTCGCCGTAGCAGTAGCATGCGACGCCCTGCTCGACATCGTCGTAGTTGATGTGGGCGTCGAGCATGGCTTTTACGCCTGCTTCGAAGCCGAGCTCTGGGTAGTCGACTTTGCCGCGGGGTTTTATGAATTTGGTCATGCCTACGCCGAGGACGTAGACGGGTTGCTTTTGGCCGACCATGATGGCGGTGGTTGTGGAGGATGTCTTGTGGGATGGTTAGGTGGAACGTGGATAGATCGGACGTCAATCACTGCAGAGGAATTGGTGACGGGATAGAAGAGCTTCAGGTCAAGGGAAGGCTGCTGTAGTAGTGAGATATAGGGACATGGCTGGCATTACCCCGGATTGATAAAGGTCCCCGCGGGGAGGCGTAGATGCCGAGGTTCGTCACAAGCGACGCGGCTGCGGCCTGTGCGTTTCATGGCTATCCATTACCGAAACACGCCGAATAGCATCTGACTGTGTCCTTTCCCGGGCCACACCGTCTAAACGAGGTCTAGACGTTGTAGTCGACTACCAAGGCAGTCGGTCGTCAATTGCTCTCTTGCCGACTGATCGTATGGGGCGACCGTGAGCGCCACGCTAGTCGACTGCGAAAGTTCTACTTTGCTGACAAGTCCAACTCTAGTCAGACATTGCGACACTTCGCATAGCACGCCGAGGGTAATCCAATACCCGTGGAGCAGGAGCAAGAACAGCGTCTGCAAAGACTTTTACTTTGATAAACCAAGATATGTGTCCGATTAGCTTCGCCCAAGGTCGGCCCTCCAATTGATGAAGCATGAAACGATTATCCATTATGATAAGACAAAGGAAAAGTAGCGCGAACGCTGAGGTATCAAGAGAAACAGAGGCGCCCTCCCGGTATGTACCATGCGCCATCCTGGCTGCATCCGAATGGTATATACACCCCAAGTGGACCCAAATCCGTCCTCCAAATGCATCCAAGCATATCCCATAAACGCCGTGCTTTCATAGCTCATACAATCATGCAACGAAACTCCAAAATGTGCGTTATGAACTATTAGACGAGCTCGAATCAATGAAATCTTCCTCCCGCGCACCATGAGCCCGTAAACTCCTCGGCACAACCGAAGGCTCCGTCTGGGAGCTATCATGCCGCGGAACTTGACCTTCATGCCAGCTTTGTCGCTCCCTGTGTTCGACTTCAGGTAGCTGGTTCTTGTCTTTGCTCCAGCGATTCTTGATCTTGCTCCATCTGTTGCTTTTTTCGCTTACGCCCATGCTCTCGCGTCTTTCCTCTTCGGCTGCGCTTTCGCGTCTCGTTTGCTCATCACGTACAGGGTCAGCGACTTCCCGCGCTTTAGGGCAGATGTTAAGCCATATGGGGAACAGGGCACCGGCGACGTAGGCGGCCACAACGACGCAGTATGCGTACTGTACGTTGTGTAACTCCGAGACCACAAAAGCGATGGGTGTCAGGACTGCTCCACCACCAATGGCCGCAGTGAGGAGCACGGACGCGTCTTTGGTGTGTTTGCCGAGGCCACGTATCGACTGCGCGAAGATCAGGGGAAATATGGGTCCCTCGAAGAACATGAGCATAACGATGATTGCCGCAGAAGTCGCTCCAGTGCCGGACATTGCAGCCGCAGAAAATGCAACCAACCCTGTGAAGAAGAAGAGCAGCACCAGCCGGGGTGTTATCCATATATTGAGAAATGCGGCGAGGAAACGGGACGCAGCAAAGGCAGTGTGTCCGATTGCCTGGTGAGATGCCCGGTCGATCGACGGCAAAACAAGCCTGACATACTCTGGGAATCCGGTTGACGTCGATTCTTGCCCACCCACGTAGCAAAACTGGCTGAAGACGCCTAGGCCGAGTGTGATCCAAACGATTCTAACCTTCGATGAGCCGATAGCAAGCGTTGCATTGCGTGGTATCGGCATGCGAGCAGAAGCAGCTTCGAGCTCTTCGTCGGTAGCCTCTGGTAATGGCACATAGTAGTACACGATTGCAAGAAGGATCGTGAAGAATGCAATGCCGAGGTATGCCCACTGCACGTCGATCAGGTTGTTGGTGGACGCTTTGAAGAGGACCTTCCTGGCTAACAGAGGTGAGATGACCGTGCCAGTGGCTTGTATGCCTTGTGACAGATTGAGGCGCGCTTCGGCGTATTCGGGAGGACCGCAGAGTGCGATGAAGGGGTTCGCTCCGAGCTCCAGAGTCGATAGTCCAAGGCCAACAATAAAGTTTGATATTAGGAACGCCGGAAAGGAAGTTAGTACCGCAGAAGGCCAGAAGATGAGTGTGCCGCAAGCGTAGATGGTGAGGCCCACCATATAGCAGGCTTTGAATCCCCACAGGCGGAAGACCTGCCGTCCGAACATGAGCGGTCCGACGATGTAACCTAGGTAGTATGCGCTGTGTTGGCCAACGGTCTGCCCATTGCTCATATGGGCTACCTCCTGGAATCGTGCGTTTAGTGTATCCAACAGTCCATACGCAAAACCCCAGACAAAGAACAAGACGGTTACCATCATGATCGGATAGATGGATTCCCGACTGGACATCAAGGTGATGTTCTTTTTCCTTTCCATGTCCACAAAGTCGAAGAAGGCCATGGAGTTACGGCGGGTCCGAAACGTGGTCGCATAGGTTGCGACAGTTTCGTTGCGAGCAATGTGGGGCATATCATCCATGTCCGGAGTCGTCAGGAAGTCCACGACGCCCATATCGCCGTCAGCGCCTCCTAGCGCAGGCAGCGGCCTCGTCAAAGGCGAAGTGGGCGGGCTGAAGGTCGATCGTCTGTGTGAATCGACGATATCGGGCGGGATGACCATGCTGTCACTCGTCTTGCTTTCCGTCTTGTCGCGCACGGTCTGATCCAGAACCCATTGTGGAAGAAAGCGCCGGACCAAGGGCTTCATAGCAGGTACACAGGCGCACATTATGCCCGTATTGATCTCAACGGCACTCCACATGAACGAGAGCGACGCGTACCATGAAAAGTCACTAGTATTTCGCGCATCTTCGCCTTCGACACGGTCTCGAGTAGCGCGAAGGTTCTCTCGCTGGGCATCCTGGAGATAGTAGATGCGGATGACATCGATGACGGCGACAAAGATACCGAATCCGAAAGTGACGACCAAGATCATCTTTTGCTTGGAGGGAAGTCTCATACTCGTAAGGATGGGCATGGGGAGGAAGAAGATGGCCAGATCCGTAATGATGTTGAGCGGCGCCGACGAAAGGTAGATGGTGACGATGTCGATGCAAGTGGCCGTGTCCGGCACCGGTGTCTGAAATGCCGCGAAGACGGGCGTGCACTGAAAGATGTTGAGGAGTGTCAAGGCCAATCCGCCCACATTGACGACGACCAACGTGGCAATCGTCGCCCACCGAAAAATCTTGTGTGTTTTCGACAGGGTCAGGTAAAAGACGAGGATTGAGGTTTTCGTAGCCATCAAGGCAGGATTCTACATGTCTTAGTCTGATGGGACTCGAGACGGTATGCAACATGGGTGTACTTACATAGAGAGCGGAAAAGGCATACGCCGCCTTCTTCACGGGCACCAGGTTGTACTGTGGTATATCATCCTGATGCCTCCCCAGGCCTTTGGTCGTTCCATAGCAAATCGAAAAGGAGGTTCCAAAGGCTAGCAGCCATGCGAGTATCAAAGCGTGGTCGTCCCACCCCGGCTTCCTCAGAATAAAATATCTCGATATGATTCTCAGGAGAACAAACACCGAGCACAGGGCGAGCGTCACAGCCGTGACCGCGAGCACTGCAGGGCCGCGCGTGTCGTTCTGTTCAGTCGCCATCCTGTCCTTGTCCGTGTTCTTCACACCTGATCCTCCAGCCCATTGTATACGCAGCCAGGTCGTCTATCGAGGTCGCGGTCGTCGAGGAAATCGGTAAGCGCACGCGCGCATTCTCACTCGCCGCCCTTCCTCCTTTTCAATCCCAGGTTCCCCAAGCAGATGCACCGAAGAGATTAGACTGCGTGACGTCTTGCGGGGTAGGCGCACGATCGGACGAGCAATATGGGGGGGCAGCGCAGAGTCTTTGAGGTGGCGCGGCGGGACGTCAATCTAGCACTTGACCAACCGTCGGGCCAACCGACCCCGGAAAGGCCGCAAAATGGGAACGCTGCGTGTGGGTGGAGACTCGCCAGGCCGTGCGCAGAGTTGGACGGGCAGCATCTGGTGGAGGAGCCGGCGCTTTCTGCGCTGGTGGCCATTGGGCGACGGTTTGCTCAATTGCGGAGAGACGCGCCATGTGCGTCATGGGCGGCCACCCCGGCTCGATTGCCCACCATCCTGGGCGCGCATCTGGGCACCTTGTCGCCGCGAGTATCGGCCGCTTACGGCGAGCTGGTTCGAATCGTACGACGGCTACTCGCAAAGGGGCAAAAGCGCAAGCGTCGCCTTGCCATGCTGCATGTCTACGCGCGATGGCTTGCGGCTTGACATTGCGGGGTTGCACCTCAACACCTGTCGAACAAGACGCCACGCCAAGGGTCGCCATATATCGACGAGTAAGGCCCTGCCCACCGCATCCTCCAACACCCCGGACAACTCTGTTGGGACGTCAGCCTTCACTTGCCCTGGGCACGCGAGCCGTGAGCCCAAGACCGGCCGCAAAATGAGAGCCGATGCCAACGCGGAGAGACTCGGGAGACGGCGTTGCTGGAGAGAAACTAGGTGGTAGCATCGGCTCGGCAGCCTCGATTACGGCCACCCACACTACTGGAGCAGTCATGTGAGCCTGAGCCGCATCCGTGGCTGGCCAGGCTAGCCATGGTTCATCTTCTCCACACTGCGCTTCTGGGACTGTGTCAGCACCCTGTGTCGGCACGAGACCGAACCCGATTCGAGAGACAACATCACTTGATTCGACACGATCGAATTCGCTAGCCTGTCTTCCCCATCATCCACTACACGGACTGGGGTCCCCCGCTACACACAACACACGTACCACATGCTCACGCATTACAGATTACCGATACCAGTATATTGAACCATCCGTCCAGCTCAGCTTCTCCAAGACCAGCATACACCATCCATCCACCCATAACTCTTCAACCACCGCCCATTTACAACACACCAGCAATACCCAGCAACACCGCAAACACCCCTCCAATAGGTGTCACCACGCCAGCCGCAGCCCCAGTATCAAGCGGCTTGTCGGCAGCCGCAGTCCCCGACGGCGAATCCGAGTCCGTTGCCGTGGCAGACGTAGCCACGGTCGAGGGCTTGACGGCGGTCGCGGCGACGGAGGCGGAGGACGAGCTCAGACTGTGCGAGGGAGATGTTAGCATGTGTCTTTCATCCGAACCCGAACCACTCGAGCTGAGACCCGTCCACTCCACTAACTTCCTCTTGCCCCGCAAATAACAGAGAAGCCACTTACGGCGCCGCAGCCAGACAGAATTGCGTAACCTGGTTCTTCACCGGGCTCTTCCCCGCATCGTCCGGGCAGTTGTTATAGCACGTAAGCAGGTTCGTGTAGTTGTCGCACAGACACATCCAGTCGTTGCCCTTGCAGGTATCGATCTGCGTCTGGATGCCCGCTTTGCACGTGTCGAGGATGCTATTGTTCACGGTCAGCACTGCCGGGTCGTGGAGCGCAGCCACGGGGGTAGATGTATTGTGTGAAAGAATGATAGGGGACCGTACTTCTGCGCATCGCACCCACTAGCCGTCTGAGCAGGCGGCGCATTCGTAGTCGTCTGCGCAGCAGCAAAGCTGGCCGCCGAAGCAGCGAGGGCGAGAGCGGCGGCGAAGCGCATGGCGAACGAGTTGCCTCAGCAAGTCCCGTCCGTAAAAGGCAAACACGTCAAGAATCAGTAGTATAACAATATACCGTGGTAACAAAGAAGAAATCCCCCCAAAGCGAGTGATGGGTCAGATCGACAAAAGGCAAGCGTAAGAGCAAACAGACGCAACAAAGCGACGAGCGGAATGCAAGAGCGATACAACACGCGCGGAGCGAGCGAGGAAAAGGGCGCCGAACCACACCCCAAATACCAGCACGCCGCCGTCCAGCGGCGAGACTGCTTGGCCTCAGCAGCACTTCCCCCCGGAACAAGAACCACACATCGATCAGTGCACCCCATCTCCTCCATGCGCGTGTCCCAAACCCTCACCTCCCAATAACCCGCCTTCCCCCATCCAGCCTAGCTCACCGCCCTCCGTCCAGCAAAGACCAAGAGGAGCTGTTTCCCAATGCTGCACCGCATTTGCCTCCCATGTGCCCCCGCATCCACACGTCGCATCTGTAGCACAACTCTGCACCTTGACCGCCACACAGCAACTCTCCAGCCATGGATCTCAACACGACGTTTACTTCCCCAGTGCTAGGTGGTAGCAGCAAGCAAAGGGATCTCGGTCGGAGCCATCCCATCCCCTGATCCAGGGGTGCTCACTCGCCTAACCTTAAACCACACCCATCCGCTCCAACTCGTCCGCTGATTGGCGGCCCCGGTCGCACGTCCGCCTCCCTGTGCCGATCGCAGATGGAAACCTTCCGACGACCTTTCCATTCAGCTTAGGTCAGGTCAGCTCATCGATGCGTGCAACACTCGTGCGGCCACACTTGCTAATTCTACCATTTGAAGAAAGACCCGACACAAGATTCCTAGCATCTCGTTAACAGCACTCCTCCTTCCACCCCAGGCATTCCCATCTGTTCTGCTATCGCAAAACGCTATGGACAGCCACATTTGCTTCTTGGGCACTCACTATATCCGAGTCAATAACCCCTTTCATCTCGCTATCCCCCACCCGCTATCACCTGCTATGAAGCCACAGCGCACTGACCGCACGTCCACTGCGCCGTCAGAACACCATGTCGACTCACCCAATATCCACATCAGCATCAACATAACCCCAATACAGGGCAAACACGCAACATCACCATTGAGAATCCAGAAACGCAGTACCTCAAAGCGCGCCCTGCAAGAGCTTGTGCGACTCATCCCATTAAGAAATATCAATCCAAAACAAATTCCTCGACCCTAACTACTAATACCTTCCAACACAGACGCACACACGCCAACTAAGATGCTCATATACGAAAAAATGATTGCAATTCCGTGCCTTGCTCTTGTACTTTTGTACACCAGCAGTACTGCGCCCAATGTCCTGCCGTCTCGTCTTACGCTTCTCCGCCCCAATCGCCAACCGAACAGCAGTTCCGCTGGCCTAGTTACCGTGGACCCCATCTGGCGATCAATCCTTCGGCACTCTCTACTCCTGACCAAACCCTACTGTTTCCTCCACAGCAATCGTGAGCTTCCCGTTGAGCGCGTCATATGTCTTGTACGGCGGTAGATCGAGACGATTGAAGCTGTTGCACGGTTAGCGGATGTCTTCTGTCAATGGCCTAAAAATATTTCAACGTACCAAGTATGCGACTTCGGTAGCTGACCAGGCTCGCCAGCCTTTTCAATCGTAAACCTTCTCGGCCCATCGCTACCCTGGAGATCCTTGAAACCGTTGACAGGAATACGTGATGTACCCGTTGCGAACTGCAATAGACGCGACTTCTGTTCGGCGTCCCAACTCCGGATGCACTGTTTCTGTCAGCTTCGTTTCAATTACACCCGAACTTGTGTAGCTTACCTTCCAGAAGTCGACAATGACCTGATCGTTCTCAGTGTAACCGCGGTAATCGGTGTGCTTCTTCCAGTCATCGACATCGATATCAGCAATGCCACCGATCAAGAGCTCGAGTTCTCGCTCATCGAAAACGTTGACCAAGTCCGCGGGGATCAGCTCGTGGAAGCCAGAAATGAATGCGTTGAACTGCTCCTCGACTCGTTTCTGAATACGCCATTCGGTGATGAGACTGAACAATTAGCGCTGTTCGAGAACAACTTCAAAAGCTTTACTTACTCAACGTATTCCTTCTTGTTCTCGTTTGTGACTTCAAGCTCCTCGCCTCCAGGCTTGAGCTCAAGGCTGACCGTCTCGCCGAACCGCTCATCGTCCGTGCTGAAGGTCAGTTCTAGTGCATCGGTGATGTCGTTGTTACTGCGGTACCGTTAGTCTCAATAATCAAACCGGCGAGGGTCAACCTACAGCATCCACTCCAGATTGCGATGAAAATCAGCATCTACACCCTCCATGTCTTGAAGAGCCACCTTCTTTCTCAAGATCATCTTGTAAAACGCGCCGATGAAAAATGCGTCCAAAAACCGTCTGTGGAAGATAGCCAAACCAACAACGCGCCCGATGAATTTGAAGTAGTTGAGATGTTCGGGGTTGATGCCGGAGTGGGGGTTGATCTGTAGGGTGTAGTTGTCGTGGGCGGAGTATTCGAAGAGGCAGTAGAAGGGGTTGAACATCTCGTGGGAAAGCAGGAAAAAGAACTCTCGAGAGAGACCTCCGTAATCGAGACCGTCTTCTCCGTCGAACTTGATCATCAACCGTTTCTTCAAATCCGCTGCACTTTGCCGCATAACCTCGTGGTACGAGTCTTCGAAGATATGCGTTCTCCGGACCTTCACGTGGCATTGCCCAGACACGATCCTGAGTGCCGGTTGCGATCGGAAGTAAATGAGTTTGCGACGGAAATCACGCTTGTACTGTGGTACGTTCTGGTCAAGCGAGCTGGGCAGTCGGGGGTCGTCCCATGTCGTGGTCTTGGTGTTGTGGTCAACAAAGTACACACGAGCCGTGTTGGTAAGACGCATTTCCCATCCGGAGGGTAGTGGGCCGAGTTGAGACACGGGCTGTTGCTGGATGGTGCTGTTGTTGGCATTCTGCCCGCCATACATACGAATGTACTGCTGGCGGCGTGGATCCACCCATGTCGTGGTACGCGTGTTGTGGTCAACAAAATACGGCCGCCCTTCAGGTGTATGTCGCTGTTCCCAGCCAGAAGGCAGCTCTCCGGTTCCGGCTGTAGTAGCACCCGTGGCCATCATACTGACTGCATTGGCATTGGAAGCACCACTTGGTGGCGACGGTTGGCGTTCGGAGAGGGTGGGCGAGTTTGCTCCAGTGCGGTCTTCGGGCAGCATGCGGTTCTGATGCCGAGTACGCTCCACTTGGGTCTGCGCAGCGAGTTGAGTCCTTTGGTCCGCCTCGTTGAATCCAGCACCTGGCCTTATCCATGTTGTCTGCCTAGTGTTGTGGTCCACATAGTACGTCCTCCCCAGATGGTCCTCTCTGCGTTCCCAACCGCCTGGCAGGCGACCTTGAGCATCTTCAAACGCACTGTATCCGCGGTTGTTCTGATTCGCCTGCTGCGCCGCACTCGGAGGTGGGGCTCCCGGGGGACCGACAAGAGGAGGTGGGTTAAGACGGGTGGCCGACTGGTTCGACATGTTAGGTCGCTGGCCGGGAAACACATCAGGATGAAGGCCCTGGGTGGATGGGACTGGCGTTGCAGGACCAGCAGCAGCGCCGGCAGCTCCGTTGACCGCCGACGACTGTGACGATAGCGGGGGACGGTTGGCATTCTGGCCGGCCTGGGCGATCGGGGCGCTCAGATTGGTCGACAGGTTGAGGATGAGTTTACCGTGCACGACCATGTTGTCATTAGACTTTTTGAGGTCGCGTGTGAGCATTTCTGGAGGAAGCCGTATTAGCACGCCTCTACACTAGGGTACATCCAGTCTTACCGTCTCCACCCGCCTCGAGATCAACAACGCTTCCGATGCGCACGTTGATGACACCGAGGAAGCCCTGGTCCTTCTTCTTGAACTTCTTCTGGTCAAATATTTGAACCGCCAGCACGCTGTCCTCGGTCACCCGCCTACCCAGCGTGTCAGCATTCTGCCCCTTCACCCGTCCGCGCGCGGGGGAAGACGTACATGTCGAAGCTCTCGTTCCAGTAGGGGTTCAGCGTCTTCTTGATCACGCTCGTCGTGCGCGTCTGCTCACCATTGACGGTGGCCACGGCGAAGGGATCCGGGAAACCTGGAGACGTGTGAGGGGATCATCAGTCACACGATGCGGAGAACCTACGGAACACATCGCGCTTGTAGAGGCCGTCGGCAGCGATAACTGCACGCTGTTAGCAGGCGTCTGGGAGCTTTACGGCGTGGGGAGGGGAGGGGGGGGGCTTCGAGGTAAGACGCACTGGTGACCCGCACGTTGGGTTGGCCGGCAGCGTCCATGCTGCGTGGGGTGGGGAGGTGTCGTCGGTGGGAAGTGGAGAGGCGGCTCTCAGAGCTCGCGGACCGGTGGACGTTCGCTTTCCCGGGGGGTGCAGGCAGAGGTGTGATGTTCGACGGGCCAGCCAGCGAAGGCGAGGACGAGCGTCTTGGGAGGTGGAGGAGGCTGTGCTCGCAGCGGCCGTGCGCGCTGCAGTTACAAAGGCGGCGGGAGGCGCGCGGCGGTGCGCGGGAAACGAGGCGCCGTAGGAGAGCGGCACCGCTTATTCAATCGTTGGCAATCACAGCGCAAAAGTCTCTAGGGCACCTGGACGGCCTGCTTCGCCGCGGGTACCGGGTCGTGTGGAGTCGCTGCCTGTGTGGCCGCCTGCTGTACGAACGTCTTCCTGCGAGACGCTGCGCTTGGCGGCTGCCCCGCGTGTGGCTGCGACGGCCGCACAGAACAGGGAAGGAACGCTTCGCCGTCTGGACTCTGCACACAGACCTCCCGGACCACCACTCGATGCAGATGCCAGGCGAAGGCGGAAGAGACGGCCACTCCTTCACTGCAATCGCCCCCTTCGCTCGTAGCGCAGACGAAGATAGCTGGACACCCGTCATGCTCCCACTGCGACGTGCGCTTGCGATTCGATGATGTCAAATCGTCTCCACCCATGTTCGCACCAGCCCGCCCCATCCAGGACTGAGCCACCGACGGGCATCACTTGGACCGCCAAGTACATGATCTGTCTCATTGTCAGACATCAGGAACACCTCCATGGACATGTTGACGTGCATACATGGCTACTACCAGCTGTCGCCCGGACCACTTCGCCTGCTGTCCCATCTCCGCATCGTCCGGATAAGTAACAACCGAGCAGAGAGCATACTCCCAAACGCTCTGCAAACGTCGCTTCAAACACATTGGCTCACGCTCACGCTCACCGCCACAAAGCCAGAAGACATGTCGTGTAGCTGTAAACATTTTCCTGTCTTGGGAACAATCCATGTTATGTTGCACCGCCACGAGGCCGACGTAACTAATTCACGCAAGCACTACCGTTCTGGGTGGCACGCCTTTCAGGGGTATCTCTCGCACGCGCCCTGACAGCCTCGACTCTGGGTCCGGGACAGATGCATGCCACATCCTACAAGTAGCCATGCCCAATGTTGCCCTACCGCCAGCACCGTCCTACACCTGCTGCTGCCCCATCCCCAGCACCATCCTAGCCCTCAGCCACGTCTCATACGCAGTAAGCTTAAGTTGCACCCTCATATGCGCGCTCCAAGCCCGTAACAAAGCCACGAGATTCGACGGCCAAAAGATAGCCCCCGACAGCTTCTCAAGCTGCTCCTCATACACCGTCCGCGAAGCATACCGCGCAAGAATGAGGAATGTCCGTACTGGTCCTTGGCGGGTGTGAAGGTTTTCGTCCAACGACCGGGCTGCGAAGCATTAGAGTTGTTTAAAAACAAGGGGATGTTAGGAGTTTGGGTATACTCACTCAAATCATTAGTCTTCAAAACCAACAGCAATACCCTCGGCATCTTCCCCAGCAACTGAATCAGCCCCTCGAGCATGCCCTCCTCCATCAGCCCATCTCCCATCGCTTCCGTCTCTTCATTACTCCTCTTGCTCTTCACATCGTTCATAACAGCCTGATAGTCGCGCCCCGTGATCGCACTCGCGAAAAGCATAAAGTGCTCGTCTTCGATACCCGCAACCTCTTTCGCATACGTGCGCATGCGCGGCTCATCCGCATCTAGAACAGCAAGCCAGAGTTTTGCATATGACCGGCGCAGTGACAAGGGGATATCGCGGTAGAGACCATGGTCGTAGAGGATCACGTCAAAGTTGGCTTTGGCGGAGCGTGACGGGTTGTGCCGAATGGCGATGTTGCCGCCGTGCGGGTCGCAATGTAGGGGCGCGTTCTTGCCGAAGATCATCTCGTTGAAGATGCGTGCTAGGGCTGCAGAAACCTCGTCGCGGTCGATACCATTGGAGTCGAGGTATTCCAGGTCGTCCGGCCGATGTCCGCTCACGTACTCCATGACCAGTATCCTCCTCTTTGCCCACTTCACCTCTGGAATGACGACCGGCGCATCCTTCACCTTGGAGAAGTACTCTCGCGCCCTCATCGCATTGATCCCTTCTTGTTGAAAATCGAGCTCCTGCGGTAATGACACCTCCATCTCTTCCGACAACCACGTAAGGTCGTACTCAGGGAACCAGTACGCCAATGTCTCGAACGAGAACCTCGTCAACGCAAGGTCAAGCTTCGACCATTCGTCCAACGCCGGGTGCTGCACCTTCACCGCAACCTTCTGTCCCGTCTCTCTAATTACAGCCCTGTGTACCTGCGCAAGACTCGCCGCGCCAATCGGCACCTTGTCAAACTCGGAAAAGTACTCCGAAAGATCGGTCCCAGTATCCTTCAGCACCATCGCCTGGATACTCTCGTAGGAGGAAACGGGACATTTATCCTGTAGTGGTATGAAGGTATCACACCACTCGCTCGGCAGCAAGTAGTTCAAGCTGCTCAGATGCTGTCCGAGCTTTATAAATATGCTCCCGTTCTTCTCCAGCGTTCGTAACGTTCGTTTCGCGCAGCGGAGGTGGCATTCTTTGAGCTTTTCGACGTAATCGTCGGCTTCGGGGTGCTTCAGCGTCTGTCGGTAACTACACACACAACCAGCAATTAGCTTCCACTGATTCGAATTCGCACAGTGGTAGAAGTGCAAGCTCACTCCTTTATATTCACAAAAAGCGTGGACGCCACCCGACCGCTCCTTTCCGCGGCGACGTAGGCATGCTTCGCGTCCTCGTTGACCGCGAAAACCGCCGCGCTGATGCCCAATCCACCTCCCACGACCGCCAGCCTTCTTCTCCTCTTGTAATTCGGTTTTGGGGCAGCATGCGCCTTCGTTGCGAAGGTATTCCGTTGCGCCGGTACGGTTCGACATCGTTGACACGTCCAAGGTAAAGCTCGCCTCAGTAGAGGGCGAATGGTGCTGAAAGAGTTCATTATGGGCGCATTACTTCAGTATGAAAAATCGCTGGCAATACAATGTACAGAAGAAGTTAAAGAGGCAACGAGTGGGGGATGTCCTTGAGCGGCGTTCACGCTCTTTCCCGACAACTTTTCGTTAAATCATTAGCGCGGAATTGGGGCAACTGCATCCCTGTCGCTCTTGGCGTGAAATCATGATGTCGAAAGCCATGATGAGACGCATTACTGCTTAGAGACATTTGGAATTTCGTTAAATTGCTATTAGGCTGTCTTGTGTTCCATCGCAGAAAGCCTCCCAATCTATTCTACTCGGTCGCTGAAAACAAGCTATCCGCCCGCCGTAACTCCGCTGAACAGCAGCCCAAACCACCTCCGCCACCCCTTCTATGAAAAACGAGAACTTTTTCGTTAAGAATCCGAGTCATCTTGGCATAATACCTATCAGGATTGCATCCGCAGTCTTCGAGAGCCTTTCGCTATCGCAATGTCGTCAAGCTCGAGCTACCACGTTTCACAGGTCGATGCTCTCGTTGAACCTTAGCACCCCATTGCCCTTGAGTATTCCATCGACCCCATTTGGCGCAAAGTCTCCCCTCGGTCCAGCGACCCCAAGATTATTCTGTGAACCCACGTGAGGCGTAGTGTCGGAGACGTCCGTGACGAGAACAAGACCGGCGGTCTTGATCGATTCGATAAGCGGAGGGGCGAGACCCTATATTGTGTTAGACATATCGACCCAACGATCTAGAAGGTGGTGCTTAGGAGTCTTACAAGGAGTCGGGAGCTGCAAATCAACCCCATGAAGTTGTTGTCCCTTGCGATCTGGACAGCCTCCTTGACTGAAATTGTGGTGCGTCCACTGCTTTCCACCATGTGTGTAGAGGGAGAGAATGAGCCGTCTGCACCAAGCTCATTACATAGCAGTACGGGATCTGTGTTTCGTAAGCCCATGGTCGCTCTACGAAGAGTGCATGTTATTACTCACAGTTGGGTTGCTTCCAGTTGAGCACCGTGCAGATATCCTGGTTGAAAGAGCTGAACACCACGCTCCTCAGGATTCCATCGATCTCCCCTGCGCCTTGCTCCCTAAGCACTCTGGCATGTTCGAAAACAACGGCGAGGATTTTGTCTGCGAACGTATTCATGTCTTCCGTCGGACCAAGCCTCAGGCGTGTCTCTTCCTTCAGCGAGGGAAACAGCACATGCAGCTCCACGTGAATGTGTGCGGGTAGGAGGGAGAGGGCGGACTTGAGGGTAACGAACGAGGTCGCCAGAGCATGGAATATTGAAGGTGTGTCGTCGGAGCTTGCATCGCGAAGGGCAGCAAGCTGATCGGCAGCTTTGGGGTTCTGTCTCTTACCGATTGCAGCAAATTGCTCATATGTGAGGATGTTCACTGGTACGTCCAGGCCCTCGTGGCTAATCTTCCATTGTGGATATAGGACCGGTACACCATCTGCAGTCAGCTGGACAAACAGCCGGACATACTCGCCAGAGAGACTCGATCCGGTGATCAGCGTGTGGGGTTGCGAATCTAGCTGGCTAGTCGCCTTCCAATACGTAGCGAAATGGGTGATCTCCAGCGGGATGCCGTGGAAAGGCTTAACAACCTGAAAGTCGAACGTTATTCGCCCTATAGTTCGTAACCTGGGATCGAAGAGCTCCAGATGCCACTGCCCGGTGCTCTTGCCGGGTTTTGTGAATACTTTCGATGAAGCTACACTGCGTGCAATGACCTTGGATCCTATCGTCGGATAGACGTCAAAGTCGATGGAGAAGGTATCGATGTTCTCAATCTGAAACGATATGACCTTGAACTCATCCTGAATGGGCAACAGGATGTTCCTTGGAATTAGATCCGAGCTCTTGGATGAGATCGTCAGCCTTGCCGCGGGATACTTCTGGTCGTCGTAGAATTTGATCGCATCCTTCCCGAATCTCTCAAAACTGATAACGATGAACGTCTTGGTATCCAGAAAGTTGTGACCATATCTTCGGAACGGAATGATGGGTGGTGGGAGAACGAAATCCGGAATCCCTTCCACGTCTATTTCGGTCTCCATAGGGCCGGGGGCGGTTCCAGATGCAGTCTGCGTCGTGATTTGTGGGGATACGGGGGCGTGACGTGTCAGACCAACACCATGCCCCACGGAGGCAAGCAGCTGTATGCACACCAAATGACCTTCCCATGTCGCATAGTACATGGCGGACAACCCCTTCTCGTCCAACACATCCACGTCGACCTTACACTCCAGAAGGGTCTTGAGGCACTCGATGTGGCCTTCGCTTGCGGCGTGAAAGAGTGGCGTCCATTGATACAGTTTGTCCGGTTGGTTGAGATCTGCGCCGTATTTCTGGAGTAACAAAAGCATTTGGGGATTCTTGCCGGATCGAGCAACGAGATGCTGCGGATAGAGGCCTTCAGCATCGGCCAGCATCTCTGCGTCACCCTGCAGGAGGAGCTCTACGATATCTATCGAGGCATATTGACACGCGAAATTGAGTGGAATTTGCTCGGCGGGTCCCACACGCGTCATGGTGGCTCCTTTCGAAAGAAGCGTCTCGACGCATGGGAGTCTGGAATGTACGACCGCATGTATGAGGGGTGTGAAGCTGTCCTGGTCTCGAAAGTTGACGGCGTCAGGCGCAGCATCGATGAGCGCATCGAGAAGCTCTACACGTCCGTGCATGGCAGCGTAGTGTAGTGGTATCCGACCGTAGACGTCTGTTGCGTGCACATTAACCTTGCCGGTCAGACCCAGTTTCAGTACCTCCATTCTTCCGCAGATGGCGGCCTTGTGAAGACAGTTTCGCTCGTTGATCTCGTCCTCTTGCTGCAAGTCCACCTGATTCGTGTCCAGCAGGATCTTCAAGGCGGTCTCTGGGGCGCGCTCAATTGTGCTCAGGAAGGCTCTTGTGATTCGCTCTCGTGCGTCTTGCAGTTTTGACAATCGTGCCAGGCAATCATCAATCTGAGCCGTGTTACCGGAATTTACGGCCTGGACGATCTGGTTGTCGAGCTCCAGATTTGCTTCGATCAGGGGTTCGGCAGGTCGGGATTGGGGCAACTCGTGTGGAAACTGCATCCCCTCGCCTTCAGCCCACCCGGAGAAGTCGAGAAGAGCTTGTGTAGCTTGGTCTGACAAGGTGCTGATGACATCGCGGTTGAAACAGGGTTGGACTTCGACGGCTCGAGAAAGGTAGAGTTGCTTCTCGCGTGACTGGCATAATGGTCAGCCAGTGTTGCGTCATCCACGGAGTGGTAGAGCCGACCTTTGACGTTTTGTCCCACTGTACGACGGTTAGCATACAACATGAGTAGGCGTGAGAGTGTGCGAACCTTCTTTAGGATCTTCGAGAAAGCGGTTGCGTTGACCTCGACGAATTGCTAGCTTGGGTTAGCCTCATCCACGATCGGTGTCGACACGGGCCAATCACCTCCAATTTGTTAAGATCCATGCTAAACTGTTTTAGGCCTTCTTCCAAGGCCATGTATCTGGTCGAGGCCTTGGAGACGGACTGCGGATGTTGCTGCATGACCTTCTTCTTGTCGAGCAGCGTACTCAACCGAAGACGCAACTAGATGGCACGTGAGCATCGCGTCTCGGAAAGGCAGAGGGGAAACGGACCTCGGCCTCTTTCTGCAGATAGAAGGTGTTGACCTTCTCCAACTCTCGTTCCTGAAGCCAAGTGAGTAGGCTTGTCGTAGTGTGTGAATGACGGGCCACGTACTACTCGAAAGAAGAAGGTGGCCTTGTTGGCCTGTAAGGAAGTTTGCGGGTCCAAAACCTCAAGCCCATGACTGCTCTCGCCCTGCTGCGCTGGTAATATGGGAGTAGAGCTGAGCTTCTTGATGAGCTGGAAGACGGTAAGTGCTGGCAAAGGGGCGTGGTGGAAGGGGGTGGGACCTTCTTGAGGGCCTTGTAGTCGACAAAGCTAGCAGCATATTCGGGAATCTCCAGCTGCCGCTTTTGTATGTGTTTGCCGAACTTCCTGGAGAAGCGCGCGGTGTCAGTGGCATCTTCTTTGGACGCGAGACTTGTAGACGATGCAGTCCTCGTCAAGACCACGATAGGAAGCGGGCGTGAGGTCATTGGATTTGACGTACATGGTGATGACAGCGGGAAGGGAGCGGACAAAGCTGGTGTTGAGCCCTTGAGGGTAAGGTGCAGATGGTGCACAAGCGAGAAGCTCTGGGCGATCACGGTCGGGATCTGACCATACAGGTCCGGCGCTGGCAGGTGGTGCTCTGCAGCAGAGGCTTATAGGGCGGAAAAACTACGCAAAAAGAAACCAAGTGCTGGTGAGGCTCCCGAGGTCAGCGGGGGCGGACGTGCGTGAGGCGTCGAGGGGTCGAGAAGGCAGTTGCTGGACAGGCTCATTCCAGAGGTTCGTGTGGACCTGGGTAGCACCCGCCGGTTAGCAAGATTCGACAAGCGCCGAACGAGGGGCCCGCATCGAGTCGGTACTGAGGCGCTCGTTCTCAGGCGGCCACGAGACTTTGCATACGCTGGGGTTCAGAGGGCAGCAGAGCCTATGTCATTCACGCAGACGTCGAGCGCGGCCAATGGCAATGCGCGAACCGAGCACGCCCCAAGGTCGAGGACAACGTCTAGCGGAGCGCAAGGGGTCGTCCTGCAGGCAGCGGTAGCGGCCAACCTACCGCCGAGGCTTGAACAGACTGGAGCTGTGAAGGGGAAGAGAATGCTCCAGCCAATCGTGCGGGCGGAAGCGCAGCTGCCTTTAGCCGCATGCGGCCTGCCGTCTTACCTAACCGGTATCTCGACCTTCGACGGGCACGCGCTAAACCCGTCGCAGCGCCCAGATGCACCATGCACCATGCACGCACGACTGGTGCTGTGGCTTCAGTCGGGATGACTAAAGGGAGGCCACATGGTGGACACGGGTGACATGCTGGAAGAGGAAGCCTCCACGCCCACGGCGGCTCATGGCGTCTGCACGGCGGCATCCGCCCCAGTACCTTGGTCCGACGCACTGCCTACGCATGTGCACATCACCTCAAGATACAAGTACCGCGGAAGGGCACGCCGTCCTAGACCTGCACCGGCCGTGGCGTGTGCGCTCATAGTGGATACTCGCGGCAGCAGGATGCCGATTCCACGCAGCAGTATGCCGATTCAACGTAGCAGCATTCCACATGAGCATCGCTCGACGACCAAAGATGCATACACAACGACCATCACCACAGCATGGAGCGCATCCCTTGTACATGTTCTCTATTGTTCCACGTCGGGGATATCGTCTCGAGGCCCGCAACAACCTCCCTGTACCTTTTGATAGCAAGCCAAAGCCCCTCCAGCTACCTGTCTGCACCGAAAACAATGGAAAGGGAACCCAACGGGCATCGGCCGGGTATGGATGCAGACCGTCCCAGTCCAAGCCCTTGTCGCCCAGAAAACATCAAAGTACAAAAACTGCCCTTCGCTCCAAACGTCGCCATGCAAGATCCGACTTCCATCCACTGCTCCGAAGTACACCTGCATCACAGGTCCCATCCAATGAGCTCTTCGGACCGCTCTGGGTTGGCGCCCGTCGCCGTAATCATGTCGAACGGCGTGCGCGTTGCGATGTTGATGGGTGGATCTTCGTCCAGTCACAACTCATCATCGTCCATCTCCGAAGGCTTCAGGAGTCCGCCGACCTTCATGGCCCGTTGCCGCTCGTCTTCCTTCGCCTTGGTCGCAGCCAGCTCGCGCTCCTCCGCGAAGAGCTCGGCATTGTCACCCGAGAACTCCTTCAACGAGATGAGGAAGTCTCGTAGGATCACCTTGAATCGGTTCAGGTCCGAGTTGGTGGCAAAGAGACCGTCGATGAAGGACCCGATCTGCGCCGTCTGGAGGTTCGGGAAAGCAGTCGCCAACAGGTTGCCCACAAAGTTTCGTAGGAACTCGTGGTTGGGTGTGCCAGCGGCAGCCATGTCTGGTGATGAGTAGATCGGCCCGTCCAGCTTACCTGAGTCGACTAACCAGAACATCTTCGCTAGAAGCATGGACTGAGACTTGAACCCGGCCTTGTGATCACTGTCCGTAATGACAAAGAACACGTCCTGTAGTATGACGGTAAAGAACTGCTGGAAGAATGCGTTGCGGGTCTGCGCATCCGTATCGGCCATGTTGGAAATCAGCTCGAAGCACATCGACAATCCAGCGCTCTCGACCTCGCGGTTGTCGTGCTTGCTCGCCCACATGCACGAGTCGATAACAAACTTGAATGAGCGGCCGTCAAGTCGCAACAGGGCGGGGAAGCAGCGAAGGTTGATCGTGCGCAGGAGCTTGAAAAACTCCACCCGGTGTTCGGGATACTCGGAGAAGTCCTTGTTGATCATGTCCAACGTGCATTCGAACACGCTGTCCATGATGTTGATGATTTGATCCTCCATCATGCTCTGCGGTGTGGTCAGTAGCTTGTTCGTAGTCATGCTGAGCAGGGGGGACCATGTATTTGCTCGGTTCGGGTCTAGAACGTACATGTAGCTTGTTGATGATCGTCGTCATGACGTTAAGCACCTCTGCTTCACGAGCATCTGGAACGTTGTTCTTGTAGTCGATGAGCACGGCTTCCAAGAGCTTCGGAACGATGTTGTTGTGAATCATCTCCAAGTCATCAGCCTTCTCAACATAGGTGTTGATCAACTTGAGGATCTCCTTTTTGATGGTGCGAAGACCCCGGATTTTGGGCATCTTCGTAGCAATGTTTCCTACACTTTGTTAGCTGGGCTTCTAGCACGTCATGCTTCTTCACTAACCTTCTCGCTGTACGGACTCGTCGATCAGCTGAGAACTCGCGCGATACATCGTCAGCATGTCGAAATAGATGCGGCCGATCTGCGGGTAGAAGTAAGATCCTATCGAACCGCATGCCGCGACATTAGTCTTCATGATGTTGCCAACGATCTTAATGACCTCTCCGTCCTTTAGGCACTCAGGGTTCTGGTTCGCTTGTGCGATGATGTTGTCCCACTAATCGTCTTGTTAGCAACGTGCGATAGACATATACGTTATCAGAATGCTTACAGCTGAATTCGGGAGCGCCATTAGTTCAGCAATTAGCCTCTCCTGCATGCTCTTCTGGCCCTGCGCGCTGATCATATAACCGCAAGCCTCGTAGAAGGTGTGAACTTGTTGAGGGGACAAGTCTGCTGTGATTTTCCGCAGACTCCGGACAATCTCGTCGATGAACGGCTCCGACTCTCCAGGTTGAAGCGCAACGAAGTGACGTCGACACTTATTAGCGATCTTGATGAAGGTATCGCAAGCCATATCTTGCACACCTTCGTGCGTTTCGTGCATGAACTCGAAGAGCTTGTTGACGACAGTCTTCAGGAATTTCCAATGGGCCTTCAGGAACCGGGGATACTGGCCGACGATGTACATGATGTTGCTAGCGACAACAGCCTTGTTGTCTTTGCCGCGCTTCATCTCGGTCAAGCCCAGAAGATCCTTAATAACAGTGACCAGGAAGCGTTTCTCAGTCTCCTCGTTCATAGCACCCGAAATGGAACCGATCGCCCAGCAGAGCGTATTACAGTTCGCCCAAGACCATTCAGTGCCGTCCACTTGCCGTGCGAGCTTCTCCGACATGATCTGCTCGGTGTCGTTGACATCCAGATGAGTCAGGAAGACCAGGCACTCGCGGGTGGACTTGTAGAGCTGGATAGTATCGCTCTCCTTGACAAACTCGCGGACGATCTCACCCTCATCGTTCTCCACAATGAGTACTTCTTCTGGCCTGACCATCTTTTCGATCATCACAGTCCGAAGGTTCGAGAGGATCTCGGCGTACTTGTGCTTGCGCAGGGGATAATTGGCAAGGATGGCAGGGTCGCGAGCGCCACCATTTGTTAAGCCCATGTTCAGAAGTGGGTTCATGTCGGTGATTGGGAGGGCCTGCATTTCGTCGTACAGCTCCGAGACAAGCTTAGTCCAGTACTCAAGGCAGATCTTGAAGATCTCTCGGTCGTCGATTTGACTGATCCGGATTAGGTAGAAGTGGCCGTGCGTGAGGAAGTCCTTGTTCATTAAATTCTCGATGACATTGAGATGCATCGTGAAGAAGTTGGTCAGGAACATGGCCAAGTTCTGTACGAACTCCTGATCCCTGCCGTTGCTCTGCGAGTATGTGCTCTTCAGGTCAAGCGTGAGAGGGATGATCTTCGCTATCTCGGTCAGAGTCTCGGTAAACATCTGCACTAGTTTGTCATCGTATGAGGGCTGCGTGGGTAGACCCGCAATTTCAGTCAGGCATTTGAGCGTGATATTGCGAAAATCGGGCACATCGAGGAAGCGGCTTCGAAGGGTCTCGATGAGACTGGCGCCGCTCGGGGGAGTCTCGAACACGTATCCGATAGGGATCCAGTTCAGGAAGCGGAGTAGCGTCTCGAGGGTGGCTTTGATCAGGGACGCTTCGGTCGCGGTCCGCAGCACCTCGGAGCAGAGTTGGTAGATGGACGTAAACTCATCGGACATGCTCTGCTTAAGCTCCCGTCGCTTCGCTGATGTCATCTGGTCCTCCGAATAGTCGAAGACCTCCTCGGAGAGCAATCGCAAGATGGCCATGTTGTTTTCGCAGATGGGCAGACTGCTATGGCACGAGGAGATGATCTCGTTGATGAATGTGGGCCAGTTATGTGGCCATTCCTGCTTGAGAACCGAAACGAGGACAAGGTTCAGCTTGTTGAGGAGGGTGCGGTCGATCTGGGTGCGGTCTTCGTTGTTCGACAGCTGGATGATGAAATTGACCACGAAGTTGCGGATGCCTAGAGGTTGTCAGCTACCCATCCTTTGCAAGAGTGATACTAGCGTACCTTGACACTGATCTCGGGGCAAGACTTTCCATCTTGTCATTATCACATTGTCAAGGACCTGCAGTCCCAAATCTACTCTGCGTTAGCGCCGCGATCCAGCCACCCCGATTGCACCGGTATGCTCACATTTAGTCTGCGGGTACTGTGCCTCCTGCAGGATCTTGTCGACCAAGAGCCACGCATCTGGATTCTCCTTGAACTGTTCCTGGCGTTAGTTGCGCTACAGGGGCGGGGCTCGGGAATGCGGTCGACTTACCTGGTTGAGTGTTGCTTGTGCCTGCTTTTGCTGTGAGAGAGGAGCGTGTTAGCAGACTGATGGTAAGCAATTATAGCAGAGCGGGATGCCTACCGTCTCACCGCGGCCCTCGTAGAAGGCGCGCACCGTGGCGTCTAGCTCCTCGATGGATAAAGACATGACGGGCTGCTGCGCAAAGGGACAAGCTCCCGTACAGCTTCAAGCGTGGTGTTCTCTCTCCCGGCGAGCTTCTGCTAGTATGTGCGCTGGTCGGAGGAGGTCGAGGAGTGCGGTTCGCGTTGGGGGTGGGGTTGGGGGTGAGGGCGAGGCTCGTTGCCTTGCTGTGCAAAGACGATAGTGGGGCAGGCGAGCGCGCGTAAACGGTGCGGGCGGGCGAGGGGATGGACGCGCGTGAAAATCTCTGGCGGGCGAGGTGATGCTGATAGCAAGGCTAGATTGCCGTGTGCTTGCTGTGCCGAGAAGTTGCAAAGTGTCAGTGGAGACGCAGGGAAGCGCTTCTGGCGTTGGACGTGGGAAAGCCGAGAGCTGTTTTCGTGCTAGACCCAATCGGGTAGTCACGTACTGGCGCCGTTACGCCGCGGCCGCGAGCAATCACGGCGACTCTGCTATACTGAGACTGTCCCTCTTGTTAGATTGCTCGCCTGTGTTGCGAAAACTGCTTGACCGCGCCGTAACATCTCATTTCTTCTTTACAAGCGTCTGTCGCCGCTGCCAGCCCCACATCATCCCTTCCCGACCTGATGTCAGGCTACCGCGGAGCGCCAACTTGATGTGGTGAAACATCAAGAGACAGGTCTTTAGTCCTACTACATGATACCCATGAGAAGTGCTCCCTTAGCAATCACAATTAAGTTCTGGACCAAGCGTATGTAACATTCGATATCTAACTTTTGATTGCAAGGGAATACGCTTATAGCTAGGAGATCGTCTACAACATAGTGCGCGGCTTGACTGATGACCGATGAGACGTAAGATGCAAGCACTCCTCGATTTTTTTTGCAACACAAAAATTTAGATTTTATCCTCGAGTCCTCGCTCTACTAGCCGGACTTGAGCACGATTCATCACTATATTCACTCGACCAGCTCAATATTGAAAGATTGTCGAGGTTTCCAGAGCATTCGGTCACTGGGTCTCCAAGATTGAAAAGCATTACGAGTTTTGTCACTCATTGTAGCGCATGTTATCTGTTCGAGTGCCTCTATTGCCGCCCTCGATACGGAATTGCCGGTCAGGTAAGCTTTTGAATTCGCGCTCACAGTCATCAAAGCCGCAAGCCCTGGTCACCTGTATCTGCTAGAGGCGATAGCGGCTTTTCGCTGGTCGACCATGTTACGGACTAGGAAGATGCATGCGCCTTACAGCTGTGACCGCATCTGTGAAGCCCTCCTGCATCCTTCGACTATATAATTGACCCCCCGAATATATGACTTCCTACCTCGAAGCAACAGCTTCAAAACGAAGAACCCCCACGAATAATCTTCGTAAACGATCGAGTCTCAAAGATCATGTCGTCTGACCTCGGCGAGTAAGTCTTCCGCTCTTTTCCAAAGTTCACTGACTTACACATAGTGTAGTCTCCGCAAGTTCACCTTTGCCATCTATCATCGACTTCCCCCGAGAGAGATACGCGACATGATCTACGCGTACCTCTTCGACCATGTCGAGCCTATATACAAGCGATTCGATTTCGACAACCAAGTAGATGCTCTCGGTCACCGATTCGATATCACCGAGTACCGGAAGCATTGCCCCTGGTTTCTCGACACAGCCCTCGTGTTCCCGGGATTTGCCTCAGAGGCTGTCAAGATGTTATATCAAGTGTCTGCTCACTACATTGGTGCTCCTACTACGGTTATGGAGCACATGGACATGGACGTGTTCGGTGTCGGCGTCACCCCGGGCAGTGTCGCGATCAAGACTATCATCCTGCAGATTCGCATCAAGCCTGTGAACTACGGTAAAATTTGCGAACAGCTTGACTTCCTCCCCTCAATCAAAGTCGGCAACGAGTTCATGCTGCATGTCCACCTCGACCACACCGAGCGCTTCAAACTCGCTCAGCTGTTCTCCGTGATCAAGAAAGCCGAGTCTGCTCTGAAGTACTTCAAGGATGAAGGCCACAAGGTGGATATCATGTACAACTGGGATAGTCTATGGAGCTTTTCCATCGACAAATTCCCGAACTGGACCATGGACCTCCTTGACAAAGAACTCCTTGGATTTGTGCCCGGTGTAAGTGTCGCACGCCATTCTGCTAGATCCAATTAACAAGGTGTCAGATCATGGATCATGGCAGTCGGCGACGGCTCGCTTTTTCCTTAGGCGTAGACGATCCCTGTATCCCCATGGGTGAGAATGGTTACTGGAGTGACGGAATGTATGAAGAGGCTTAGTCTGCATGGGTAAGATGACACCCAGGAGCTCAAGGTCATTTATGCAGCAGGCTGCAGTGATATGATACATAGTAATTGGGAGATGACACACTCAACATCAGAAGGACCCCTGGTACGGCACAGATCTGCGCGCTCTTGCCAATACATGGCTAGAGCTTCCACGCGTAATCTAACGGAGGAAAGAAAGTATTCTACCACTAGCAGTCTTCAGGCATGAAAGACTGCTCGAGGTATGGGACACTGAACGCAAGCAGGAGCTTTTCATAGACATGAGTAGCCAGTCCAATTACGATCTGAACCCCTCTTCGAATGATTATCGAGCAAGGACAATTGACCGCATTTCCCCACCCTGAGGAGAGCCCAAATGAAGACTAATAAAACCACAGCAACATGATCAATCCCACGAACAGCGAGTTCACCACTAATCCCGCAGTGCAATCTTTGATGTTCGGCCGAGGTATTTTGCGTCTTCGAAGCACCGTTCTTGAAGCACCTATCTGCGCGAACATCAAGCCGCGCCCCATAATAAGTACCCGTTGACGTCAAATTCCCGACAGTTCATCGGCGGCACCAAAGAGTCCCACCAACTGACTGGCTAGACGCACGACAAATCGAAATAGCGAGTCACGACTCCAGCCGCACGTGGCAACCCCAGCTCCACCCACCGCTTTGCAACGTCCCCACGATGAACCTCCGAGATTTCTTCACACTTCCACAGCATTCATCAGCAAATTCGCGTCCCAGACCACGCTCCGGTGTTCCCGTCTCCACAGCTCTGACCGCCCACATTGGACCCTTCGACATACACCCCACTTCGCAAATTCCGAGCCCAGCACCTGATGGATCAAGGTACCATCGTCGCGTCTCGTTATCAACACGCCCCACATGCGGCGCAACGAAGAAGAAGCTTGACGTCGGTTCAAGCCCCCGGCGCAGAGCTTGATGACCGTCCGATAAATGTCCGCACCAACCGGATCCCCTCGGCGCAAGCTTAGCGGTGCGCTAGACCACCTCTAGATTGTCGTGGTAGATCCTTTCGAGTGACCGAGCATCCCGGGAGCATTACTACGATGACGTCGAATCTACAGAAAATTCTGGAGAGAGGTGCTAATGACGGGGATTTCCGGGGGAAGCGGGTTAGTGTCGTGAAGGTCGGAGTCTGCGGGATATTAGGGCGGCAATGGAGGGAACATATATACTTCTCCATTCCCCGTGGGTTGGGGACTCCACAGCTATTCTTCATCGCCAGGCCTCGAGCAATATTTCGACATAAAATTTTGCTCAGTATGGGCATCATGAGCCGCATAAGGGGGAATTCCCCCACACCAGCCTCGTCGACAGCGGATCCCGAAAAGAAGCCCAAGATGCTCGTAGTGGGACTGCGTGAACGCTTCTCGCCGCGCATCTTGCTCATGGCCGTTATCGTTTCGATGGGTGGCTTTATCTTTGGCTATGACACGGGTCAAATCTCCGGGTTCCTTGAGATGCCGGACTTCCTTACACGGTTCGCGGATACCACGGATCCAATCACTGGCAAACTCAAGTTCTCCAATGGCAGGAGTGGCACAATCGTCGCATTGGTACGTACTTTCCGCCACGAGTCTGATTATGCAAGCAACTAACAAGCATTCCAGTTGTCCATCGGAACACTGATGGGCGCTCTCATCGCCGCGCCCATAGCCGACCACTTCGGCCGCAAACTCTCCATCGTCTTCTGGAACATCATCTTCTGCGTCGGCGTAATCGTCCAAATCGCCACAACCAACACATGGTACCAAATCGCCATCGGCCGCTGGGTCGCCGGCCTAGGAGTCGGAGCACTCTCCGTACTCACACCCATGTACCAGTCCGAGACCGCCCCAAGATATGTCCGCGGAGCCCTCGTCTCCTGCTACCAGCTGTTCATCACCCTGGGAATCTTCACCGCGAATTGCATCAACTTCGGAACTGAGAGCCAGCTTAGCCCTCGCTCTTGGAGACTGCCCATGGGAATCGGGTTCATCTGGCCGCTCATCATGGGCTTCGGCATCATGACGCTCCGCGAATCGCCGCGCTGGGAGTTCCGCAATGGTAAGGAGGATAGCGCGCGCAAAACTATCGCGCTCAGCTACGGCGTCCCTGAAGACCACGCTGAAGTGCAGCGCGAGATCCGTGAGATCAAAGAGAAACTTGATGCCGAGAACGCAGGAGGCGGCACGCACCCCTGGTACGAAATCTTCACCGGTCCTCGCATGCTCTACAGAACATTGCTCGGCATCACGCTTCAAGCTCTCCAGCAGCTTACCGGCGCGAACTTCTACTTCTACTACGGAACTACCATCTTCCAGTCCGTCGGTCTGCCCAACGCCTACGTCACGGCTATGATCCTAAGCGGCGTCAACTTCGGAACGACGTTCCCCGGACTCTACATTGTAGAGAAGTACGGACGACGACCTTCTCTCATCGTGGGCGGTCTGTGGATGTTCATGTGCTTCATGGTATTCTCCTCGCTCGGGCACTTCGCCCTCGACCGGGAAGACCCGCAAAGCACGCAAGGAATCGGCTACGCCATGATAGTCTTCGCGTGCCTATTCATCGCCGGCTTCGCCATGACCTGGGGCCCCATTATCTGGGCCGTCGTCGGCGAAATCTATCCCTCCCGCTACCGCGCGAAGTGCATGGGTCTGGCGACGGCGTCGAACTGGACGTTCAACTTCCTCATTTCCTTCTTCACGCCCTACATCACTGGAGCTATTGATTACCGCTACGGATACATCTTCGCGGCGTGCTGTTTCACCGGCGCCGTGGTCGTGTATTTCTTCGTCTGCGAGAGCCATGGTCGCACGCTCGAGGAAATTGATACTATGTATATTCTGGGCGTGGATCCTAGGAAGAGCGCTCAGTGGGAGCCACCGGAAGGCGATGAGCTTCCTAACTTGGATAATACGTACTTGACGCCTGGCGCGAGGGGCATTAACAAGAAGAACGAGGCGAGGGCGCCTGAAGAACTGAGGAAGGAGAGTGTGGCGGGGCCATCGAATGGTGGAGAGGTGCCTATGGCTTCGGGGGCGAGATAGGGAGAGGCCATGTAAATATCATGCAGTGTACGAATACTTTTGAGCAAGACTCTATGCATTATTGGACAGCGTAGACACGGCGATTGTGCATCCGAGGAGAGGTTCTTTCGTGCCCACGCGTGTAAAAGGACTGTTTCGCATTGCTTTGACCTATTTATACATTTGCGCGGTGGTCTGTTAGTTGTGTGCAGTTTGTCTCATGTTTAAAAGCAGAAGTGCTACACAAGCTAATGGAGGTTGCTGCTAGTAGAAACTGGATAGGATATGTACGCATAAAGCATGCAAAGGCGAGCTCAAAGCAGCGTTTGATGGAAGAAGACATGTCGCAACTTGGCGAATGCTATTCGATACATGATTCCAATCTGTGTACCTGCTCGCCTTGCACAACGCAATCAAGGCCGTGTCATCCAGTTTCTGATATCCATCCTATCACCCATCCAACTGAAACTGTAGCGCGTCCCGAATAGACTATACATGAAGTGAACCTCACCAGTCACTGTCCTTGGTGTTCATCTTGGAAAATGAAAGCAGGGGATGTGGATGGCATCTAGCTGCGCGCATGACGTGCAGCACGTAGACAGGCGAGCTGGTCACCGCAACACTCCGAATCAACCCAAAACGCCGTTTCTGACCCTAGGATCCATGTACGCCGAAGAAAATGAGGTCGTGAAGAGATACGGCAGTAGGCACATTTTGGGGTCAGCCGAACGGTAGGGCTGAGCCGATTCCTACAGCACGAAAGACTACAACACAACGGGTGCTGCGACACTCTCTATGCCTTGTTCTCGTCATCTTTCGTCTCGCGCTCAAAGTCATCTGCCGACGTCTCCCGGTTCAGGCTCGTCTCGCGGTGCAGGAAGGTGTGCTCCTTGACGGGGCTGCCGCTGATCTGGCCCTTATCTTGTCCGTTCTGGCCGTTCGGTGTGGGCGGTGCGATGTGCGGGATCTTCTCGGGGACGGGGTGCTCGCGGCCGATCTGCGTGACGCCGACGTCTGAGGCTTTGCCGGCCTTGGAGAGGGCGTAGTCGCCGCTGTCGAAGTACTTGCGCTCCTGCGGGGTAGGCGGTTAGCGAAGCTGTTCGTGGGATGTGTCGCGGGGAGGTGGGTGTACCTTGAGTTTGTTCTGTAGCAAGTCCTTTTTGTTGGGCAGCTTGCCGTAGAGACGGAAGAGCTTGGCCTCGTCTGCCGACATTTTCTGTGCCAGCATGTTAGAAACTGGTATGTACTCCCGGAGCTGCAGGCTTTGCTGAAGGTTGCAGCCCCTATAGCATCGTCACGCAAGGGAGGGCTGGTGACGTACGCTGATGTCCACCTTGTTCTGCTGGTGGGGATTCATTGTTGCGGGTGCGGATATGCGACGGACAGGAATGCGGAGTGCGATTTGGCGGACGGAAGGGCTGTAGCTCGCTGTTTTGCGGGCAGAGTGTTGTGTTTATTCTTTGTCTGTGGTCGCCAGGGAAAGAATCCAGGGTCGAGCTCGTTAAAAAGTTCGACGTCGTTGGCTCGTGTACGCGGCGTTAAGCAGGGACAAGGGCAGGGTGAATAATGCTCGTCGCTATGGGCACCGGGCGCGATGACGACGCGATTGGGCGCGAACCGTGGGCGAGTGGGTGCTGCTGCCTGCGGACTACCAGCTCAGAGGGCGCTGACTCTGCGATTTCAGTTGATGTCTTCGCGTGAGTCGTGGATTCGGGACAGCAAGCCAACGCGACCCCTCCTTCTGCGATAAGATTGGGCACCCGAGGTTCCGAATCGTGGGCCTGCACCGCGGGAATGTGCCGACAGCGATGTTCAGGGTCGGGGAGCTGATGCGGAGGGCAGATATACCGCAGACGAAAGTGCAATGGGGGTACAGGGAGCAGAAGGTGGTGTGGTGGTGGTCTGTCGGGCGACGAGGGAGCTCGAAGATGGAAGAGAGGAGGGGTAATGCAGCAGATAATGGGCGCGAATGGGCGAAGTGGGCCAATGACCAACTACTGAGAATTGCGGAATCTGCGGGATAATGCACTCAGCAGCTACAGCAGGTTCGGCTCACGTATGCTGCGGAACGTAGAGTGAAGATTGAGTGGTGCCGTGTGGAGGGGGGTGATGGCCATGCCCATTGCCCTTCACAGCCGTCGCTTGGTGCCACAACGTCACGCGTACTCGTCATTGGTACAGGATCGCCAGGGCCGCTTCGATTTCTCAGCCATCCCGTCGTGCTTCAAGTTGCTTGATACGACCATTGGGTCCAAGAGGGCTCTGGTCACATGCAGCGAGGATTCGGTGTAATCACAGCTACACAAACTATGTTCCATGACTACCGAAGACCTACCCGACCACACGGGCAGCCCATTGTGTGCCCAGGCAAGCGTTCCGCGATCCTACATTGGACCTACGAGCCTCGCTAGCCGCACTAGCGGCCATAAATTATTCTGGTCAGCATATCGCTGGATCTACTGCAAACGACCAGAAACCGTCAGACGACAAGCCCGTGTTGGCGCCCTGCCCAAGCGACCACCATTGCCGCCAACCTTCGACCGAAAGCAGGACCACAGAAGCACCGCTCGAAGTGTGATTGGCCAATTCGCCCTCTCGCTGCTCACCTGACTCCCACACCAAGACAGGGCTCGCCGGCGCCGCTGTCCGCATCCTCTCCCCCACATGGCCGACCTCAAAGCTTCTGCAGGCAAGACCTTCGTGGTCGAGCACCTGGACCCGGAGCTGGAGGAGTGGTCTTCACTCGAGTACTCCGCGATAGCCTCCGAATGCCATGCTACCGGTGCTAAATTTCTACTCTCATCGGTGCCCACATCGTTGAGGCTGCCCGCAAATTTGCAGCACGCTGAGGGCTTGAACGTCGAAACCCGAGGCATCGAAGACATTTACGCCGATAAGAAAGACAAAGTGTGTCTGCTCGACCCCGCAGCGTCCAAGGACCTCAGCCCAGAGGACGGTGATACCTTTGATGTCTTCCTGTTCGGTGGTATTCTTGGTAGGTGACGTCTATTGCCGGTCTCCAATGGCAGGCTCCTCGAATATTGCTGACCCTGATATAGGAGATGATCCACCTCGGGGTATGTACTAACGCGTGGGGAAGGAGGTACGGCATGTCCACGAGTCGGCTGACACGTCCTCATCGCAGATCGAACTTCGGAGCTGCGCAAGAAGGGCTACCAGGGACGTCGCCTGGGCCCCGTACAGATGACAACCGACACTGCTGTGCGCGTTACCCGGATAGTCGTACAGGACAGAGGTCCGTCGCCCGTTCCCAGTTTGCCAAATCCACCACGGAAAGTGCTGACAGTGCGTAGTGCCCGTTGACAAAGTCCCGTACATCGACCACCCCGAGCTCAAGATCAACAAGCACGAGAGTACGGAAATGCCGTTTCGCTATGTCAAGGGCGAAGATGGGCGGCCGATCATGCCGAAGGTAAGAGCCTAAAGTGCATCGTTGCCATGGTGTCTCCGCGGGGCTAACACGCATGTGCTCCCACAGGGCATGGTCGATCTGATCGTGAACGACTCAGCGAAGAGCCTGGACGACCTCTTGTAAGCTGTTACGACTATGTGTCTGGACGAGAAAGCACGCAATGCCATGAGCATGGTTTGCGCCACTGTGGCACGCAGTCTTCTACGAGATGTAGAGAGCATGCCTGTTCGGGCAGGTTCCAGTAGCGCTGCATTTGGTAATGGATTCCTCATGTGCGATAAGTGAGGTAGTTGGAAGCTCTGGGTCGCGGCCGAAGCGGAGCAGCTCCGAGGCCAGCGCGGTGCCGATTGCGGTAGCTTTATAAAACTCGCCCAGGTGCCCGGGACGCTCGCTGGGTCGGAGGGCTCACGAGCGCCGCCGCGATAGAGTTTGGCACCATGTGGGAGGACTAGAATCCGACTATTCGCTCGCGCAGAGAGACCAGACGCGAATGCCGTGATTGGCGACGAGGCGATGGAGAAGAGCAGCCGGCCGCGAGTTAAGCTCCCCTGATCGCCGCCTGTGCATTGCTTGCGGCCTGATATTCGAGGTGACACATGGTTGAAGCAGGCCGTGACGCGTTTCCAGTGTTCGAGACACGTTAAAGGACATGTTCGAGAAGCAGGAGGTGCACTCGAGACGCGGAGGTGCACGCAGCCGAGAGGTGAACGGGCCGTGTGATTGGCTGCCACCGGCGGCTGTTCAACGGACAGCCAGGACCACGATCTGGACGCCGTCGACTGCACTTCGCGGGCAGTCTGTCTACAAGAATCCTTACTCCCTTTCTTATACTTGGGGTTATTTCTCCATCATCTAACATTCCCTCTGCCGCCCCTCTCTTCATACCGGGAGAGTCAGCGCGTGCCAGACCTCGCCTTCACATCCCTGCCGCGCCTCGTCAGCTTCCCGACTGCGGCGGTGCCACGGTATCCCTTTGCTCACCACATCCTCAGCGTCCCCGAGCATTTCGCGCGACAGATAACCTCAGCGCTGAAGTTTCCCGAGACTGCTTCGTCTACGCCCCGCTCTTTTGCACCGCAGCCCCCACTCGCGTGGCCTTTCTACAACTCCGAGATCCATGAAATAGCGACGAAGCGCCGCCTCGTTGCCAGGCTCTCACAGCCCTCACCAACACCAACTTCACAATGCTTCCCACATTCGCGCCGTCGCGATGGCGGACCGCTCTGCTGGGCGGGCTACTCTGCTCGCTGTCATGGCTGCCCGGAACCGCCGCCGATAAGACGCAGGCCGACTACTTCATACATTCGCTCCCGGGAGCCCCAGAGCCGCTGCTGAAGATGCACGCAGGGTACGTCCCTCCACGTCGATGAAACCGACGAAAGCTGATGGTATATAGACACGTGGAAGTCGACAGTTCCCACAACGGCAACCTGTTCTTCTGGCACTATCAGAACCGCCACATCGCGAACCGACAGCGGACCGTCATCTGGCTCAACGGCGGCCCCGGATGTAGCAGCATGGATGGTGCTTTGATGGAGATTGGTCCCTACAGAGTGCGGGACAATGGCAAGCTGGAGTACAACAACGGCTCGTGGGACGAATTCGCCAACCTGCTCTTCGTGGACAACCCAGTCGGAACCGGGTTCAGCTATGTCAACACGGATAGCTACATCAGCGAACTCGACCAGATGACGGACCAGTTCCTCATTTTCCTGGAGAAGTGGTTTGCTCTCTTCCCAGAATACGAGCACGACGATGTAAGCAAGACCCGGGAGATCGATCTGACCTGATAGCTAATGGATGCAGCTTTACATCGCCGGAGAGTCGTACGCCGGCCAGCACATCCCCTACATCGCGCGCGGTATCCTCAACCGGAACAAGGACCCACAAAAACGACCGTGGGCGCTCAAGGGCATACTTATCGGCAACGGCTGGATTTCACCGGTCGACCAATATCTGGCCTATCTACCTTACGCATATGAGATGGGTCTTATCCAAGGGGGCAGCGAATCAGCGCTACGGGTGGAGAACCAGCAGAAAGCGTGTGTCAAACTGCTTGACGCTGGCGCAAAGGACAACGTGGACACGGCGGCATGCGAGACCATAATGACCTCGATCCTCGCGGAGACTAAGGACCTCAAGGCGGACCGCAACCAGCAGTGTGTCAACATGTACGATATCCGGTTGCGAGACGATTCCTCGTGCGGCATGAACTGGCCCCCGGATCTTGCCTCGGTCACCCCCTACCTCCACCGTCAGGACGTAATCTCGGCCCTCCACATCAACCCAGACAAGAAGACGGGCTGGACCGAGTGCAATGGTGCCGTTTCCGCCCACTTCCGTGCCGATAACAGTGCGCCCACGATCTCGTTCATGCCCGAGCTGTTGGCCCAAATCCCGGTCGTCTTGTTCTCCGGTGATCAGGACTTCATCTGCAACCACCTAGGAACGGAGGCTCTGATCAAGAACATGGAGTGGAACGGCGCCAGGGGCTTTGAAACAGCTCCCGGTGTAGTTGCGCCCATTCGTGACTGGACCTTTGAGGGCGAGGCGGCAGGCACTTACCAGGAAGCCAGGAATCTGACATATGTCGTCTTCTACAATTCCAGCCATATGGTCCCCTTTGACTATCCCAGGCGTACACGAGACATGCTTGACCGTTTCATGGGCGTGGACATTAGCGCTATTGGCGGCGAACCCTCGGACAGCCGCCTCGACGGCGAGAAGGGCCCACTGTTGAGCGTTGGGGGACACCCCAACTCGACCAAAGCAGAGGAAGACAAGGCACAGGCACTCAAGGAGGCAGAGTGGAAGGCCTATTACCGCTCAGGAGAAGTTGCACTCATCGTGGTCGTCATCGCGGCCGGTTGCCTTGGCTTCTTCGTCTGGCGCGATCGCCGTCGTCGAGCCCGCGCCGGATACAAGGGCGTGGACGGCGAGGAAGGTCGCGAGTCTCTTATCATGGGCATGGGTCTCGACAACTTCCGAAGAGGCGATCGGAGGCGGGATGTGGAGGTGGCAGATTTCGATGAAAGAGAACTTGATGATCTAGACGGGATCAAGAAGCCGTTGAATGGGAGAGCGGCGGAGAAGGATAGGATGCCACAGAATGATTCTACGTTCAGTTTGGGTGGCGCGAGCAGCGATGGAGAGGGGAGTGAACGAGACAGGAGATTGGCCTCACGGGAAAAATCGTGACGGTAACTCGTCTCATTGGGTTTCTGGTTACTTTGCATCTGCTATTGCTGGGTATACCTTTAGGCATTCGCGTTTCGCGATTCTTCAAGACTGGATGCATTTTGGCGGCGTTGGCTCATCGCTTGCTCGGTTGATGGGACCGACGCAGCGTTGTAATGGGATACCTTTTAGTTTGTACACGAGAAATCCTACGTGATGCAGCATCAAGTTGAGCACTGTTTTCTATGTGAATTGCTACCCAAAGCTACGACACAAGTCTGCAAAAGATTATACAGGGAAGTCTCAGCATGGGAAGTATATGGCTTCAGACTAAGATTCCGGCACTGCCTTCTTGATTGAAAATGCTTTTCTACGCCGGCCTTCTGAGACCATCTATGTTGCCTAGGATATATATGTTGCCTAGGAGCTGTTTGCAATGAGGCGGGTGCCTGTGGTTCCACGAGTGGGGCCCGCTCACGTGATCAGGCTACCGCGGCGCGTACCTTCCATCTGAGCGCGTCATTAGCCACCAGCCATCAACCTCACTCTAGAGATATCCCAATGCCCACACCACGCTGACGCCGCGACAATGCCTGCGTAAGTAAACGGTTCCATCTCGCATTGCACACCTTCAAACCTGGACTGACTTTTCTTTTCCAGTCCCGGTGATCAGTACAACCACGGCAACGTCAAGAACCCTTTCGAAGAACGCGTCGTAAACAAGTTCACGGCACAAGAGATCGCGACGCTGCAGAGTCGGTTAAACAAACAACTCGGCCCCGAATACATCTCGCAAAGACCCGGAAATGGAGGGGGCAAGGTGGCGTATTTGGAGGGGAATAAGGCGATAGCACTTGCGAATGAGGTGTTTGGGTTCAATGGGTGGTCTAGCTCGCTGGGACAGGTGCAGGTTGACTACGTATGTTCTGGGTACGAAACAATTTACGAACAGATGCTGATGTCAATAGGTCGACGAGCATCCGACGAATGGCAAGGTGAGCCTGGGGCTTTCGATTGTAGTACGGATTACGCTGAAGGACGGGACTTTTCACGAGGTAACGACGGATTTATTTCGCCTGGAAACTCTTCTAAACTTATCAGGACATCGGCTACGGCTCCATCGAGAACGGGAAAGGCAAAGCAGCGTCGTTCGAGAAGGCAAAGAAAGAGGCGGCCACCGATGGTCTAAAGCGCTCACTCCGCACATTCGGCAATGTTCTGGGCAATTGTCTGTACGATAAAGAGTACCTCAAAAAGGTCCAGGTCATGAAGGTCAAGCCGCGCAAGTTCGACGAGATCAACCTATACAGACACCCGGATTACGCCTTGCCGCCCGCAGAAGACGCGGCAGTGGTTAAAAGAGAGCCGCACCGGACACCGGCCAGGGCAAATGCTGTCCTGAGGACCCGGACGGAGCATTTGAACGAAACGATAGGTGGCGAATTTGACGATGAGTTCGATGGGAATCTGTTCGATGGCGTTGAGATTTCTGAGCAGCAAGTTGATGACTCAGTCCTCGCTGCCACAGAAGAAGAGCAGAAGGCGATTGAGACAGCTAAGCCGGCAGGCGCACCGAATGGTGCTGCATCGACGAAGAGTACGCCGGTGACGAATGGTGGTGCTCCGCGGCCACCAAATACAAGGGGACAGAATACACCAGCCTCTCGAGGACCAAACGGTGCAGCACAACCGCTCGCACAGCAGCAACCACCGCAGAATCAAGGGCCTGGAAGACCGCAAGTCGTCCCACAGACCTCGCGAGGCCCACAGACCCCGATCCAGCAACAACCCAATTCTCGACCAGACCAACCTAGACCGCGACTGCCCCCTCCCACAGTCGATATTCACGTCGCTCCCAAACCCGCAAACACCAACAATCAAACGCCACAGGACCAGTCCCTTCGCCCTTCACCTCCACAACTTAACCAAGCTCCAGTGACAACGTCAGCAAACCCCTTGCAAACCAGAGCAACCGGCTTCGTCACCTCCCGCGCCGCCGAATTAGTCCAAGCATCCGAGTCCGCTACAGGATTGAACAACATTCCAGCGTTCAATCCGCACGTGGATTCTCCCGTACCAAAAGAAAAGCGAACACCAGGCATAGACCATACAAGCAGTCGTCCCATTAGGCGGGAAGCAATCGGTGCTCCGAATGGACAACCACCTGCCGCGCCTGGACCTCCACCTACCGCTACCACTGGAGGCTTCAATAGACCCGGCCCCGCCGTCGGCAGACCCGGCAATACGAATTTTATCAACCCGCAGCAGGACATGAATAGGCGGATTGGTATGCCCGGTGCGGCAATGAGTCCGACCTCGAACCGCAACGCGTATAAACCGCCTACGAAGAGGCCGCCTCTGCAGGATGTTAGTAATGGAAGGGGTGGAGGTGGAATGGCTGGGGAGCCAGATGCGAAGAGACGGAAGATTGAGGGCGAGGGTGTAGAGGGGGGCGTGGAGAACGCGGCGCCTGTGGAGAGCACGTAACCTTTGGGTTGGAGGGCGTGGCGCAAAGGGACAGCGTATGAGGGATGATGATGTGTGGTGGTTCTTTGGCGTTAGGGTCTTGGAACAGTGATGTGGAATGGATTGTGCTCTAACCATACCATGAGCGTGGCGTTTTGGACAATATCAAGGGTAAGACGGGCGAAGAAGCAGATCCATCTAGTTTTATAAGCGAGCAATCATCACAAAAGACATCGATATCAAACACGACAGCCTCTCTCCTTTCCTGGTCACAGCAGTAATCCTGCAACAAGTTCGAACCAGCAAAGTGTGCTTAAAAATATCCCCATTCTTTTGTCTCAACGCTAGCTACGGATACACATGGGGTTCAAGACCTCTTCCTCCCCTCAGCGACCGCGTCCCTCCATGGCGCAAACGAAACAACCATAAAACGCCAGAGCCAGAGAAACCCCTCTTTCAACCCCCGCTAATGCAAAAGACTTTCAGTGTTGGAGAACGAGAACGGACGGGGAACAGATGCGGGGCTGGACACAGGCCCGTCTTGGGGCGAAGGAGGGATCTGATGTAGAGACCAAGGCGAACTTAGAGGATTCGAGGGATCTGATGTAGAGACCAAGGCGAACTTGGAGGATTCGAGGGAGAGAAAGTCCGGATTCATATGGCATTGGACCGTTTTCGAGAATTAGTAGTGGGAAACGCGGGCGATACAGCACTGTTCCCCAATCCAGTCAGCAATTTGGAGATTTAAGCTGTCCTCCCGACCCGCTCCCCTGGGCTCCTTGACTGGCAGGAACGCGATATCAGTACGCGCCCTTCCTGCAGAACCCCCTGTTTACCTCTTCTTGCTGCCGGGCCTGGGCTTGCACTCATCGCCGACAACAGGATGCAGCTTCAGCTTGATAGGGTACTGCGGGGTGTTCGCCGCATAGCCCTTGCTCCAGTCATAGCTGACGGCGTAAGCAAAGATATTGCCGTCCTTGTTGAAGCCCGTGGCGGTGATGGAGCCGCCGACCTCGGGGTAGCCTTTGAGCCGGTGCTTTGCGTCCTTGTCCCAGAAGTGGAAGGTGCCGTCGCTGCCGGCGGTGCTGAAGGTGCCGTGTTGCGGGTGGAAGGAGATGGCGTTTACGCTGTAGACTTTGGCGATGTCGCGCGAGGTCGGGTCTTGTTGGCGGTGGCATTTGAAAGAGAAGTTGAGGCTGGTTTGGGAGGTTAGTGTGAGTTGGGTCTGTGGATGAGGGAGGGAATGCATACCTGGTGTCCTTGTCCTCCACATATTGAATTGCACATCGGCCCTCGATAGAGCCGACGGCGAATCCGGACGCGTCCGAGAAGCAGCTCACAACCCTCGTCTGCCACTTCAACGGACTCGTGATCGTCTTGTAAATCTTGCCCGGCTCGTTCAGATTTACAATGTGGATGTGGCGCTCGGCCGTCGCAATGACGAGCAACGAGTCCTTGACATCCATGCTGTACACGCGCTCCTGGCACTGCAATTGGCCGATGGGCGTCTCGCCCGTGAAGTCCCAGTACTGGACCGTCTTGTCCCAGGAGCCCGAGGCCAGGAAGTCCTTGCCGCCGTTTTGGAACCAGCGGATGCCTTTTACGCCGGCCGTGTGCGGTTTCCAGCTGTGCGTGATCTTAACTGCGCCGCCTTCGCCCGCGGTTCGTAGATCGAGATAGTATATTGTGCCTTGGTCGCCGCCGGCTGCAATGCGTGTGCCGTCCTACATAGCATTAGTATCAGTAGTCTCGATCAAATAGTGCACTGTAGTGGGGGATGCGACATACCTTTGACCAGGATAGACAAAGCGGGTTCTCGGCGGCACCTCCAGCAAGGGACTGGCACTCGAACATCCATTTGCCTGTCGCGCCGCTGCCGTTGACTTCGTAGATGCGCACTTTCTTGTCCCAGGATGCGACGGCGAGGAAGTCGTTTGTGGGCGAGAAGGACAGGTCTGAGATGCTGTCCGTGGGGAGCTGGTCTTGGGCGATCTCCACATCTTTGCTGGTGTCGCCCGTTGTGGACGTGGTCGAGGATGCCGCAGCTCCGCCGAAAAGAGTCGACATGTTGCCTCGGGGGTGTGTTTGAAGCTACGCGTGGGCGTGGAAATCGTTGGTGTTGATGTTGAAGCTTTGCGCAAGCCGGTTTTGGAGCCGAGGCTGCGATAAATGCGTTTGCGCGTTGGAGATGGGCGAATGTAGGGCGGGGAGTGTCGCGAGATTGAATCACTGGGGAGTTGATCAGAACAAAGAAGTCAGCGCTGGCCACTACTTTATCCTCTTTCAACGCGTGAAAGAAGCTGTCCGCGGTGCCAAGGCTTGCAACAGAGGCACCCATGTCAGGCACCCGCTTTCGCTGCCTAGCGCTGCCTAGCGCTGCCTATCGGAGAAACCCTTCGCCGACGCTGGACTAGAAAATCTAAAAGTGCTGGTCCCAAATCTGCTCCCCAACATCCCTCGCTCGAAGAATCGCAACGAAGCACACACACAGAGCGTTCTTCGGAATGTCTCTCACCATGCTTTGGGAGAAAGTCCCCGGACATCGGATCTCTTGATTCGCACTTTCAGCAACGAACCGCCATAGAAGCGCGGCCTCCCCACGCCATAACGCTTCCCCGCTCCCCTTCCGTTCGCACTCTTCTCGTTCGCGCGTCTCGACGCCGTGGGTTGAGGGCCCGGCATATGGACGATGATACGAGTCCGTCGGTGTCCTGACGCCTGCATGCAGACAGCGCGCGATGTCAAGAGGAGGGATGGAGTGTTCTCGAGTGCGTTGGTGGGCATGAGGGTTTTCTCGTCCAGTTTGTGGTTATGCGATTGCCCGGTCCGTCTACCCAGTCATATGGGAACACGGACGGGTAACTCAATGGGGCTTATTCTTGACGCGAGGGATGTTCACATTTTTCGGATCTGAGGGCCAGTTTTGCTGGTCCCGCTGCTTGGTCGAACAAGCCAGGTTCTTTACTTGGGGTTGGAGAAGGTCATTCGTTCAGGTGATGAAGCAAATGAAATAGAGTCAAGCACTGAGACTGCCTGAATCCCAAAGTGGTAGGGCGGTCGATGGCGATCAATTTCAACGTATCTGATGAACATTATGGCTTAAATACTTTTTTTTAATATGCTGTCATTGTGGCCATGCGTATCATCACTGTTTAAGGTGTCTTGTCTTTGAATTATTGTTGTGATATTAAACCAACGCTTCTGACATGTGGTTGTTTTCAGATGTGTTCCTGTATGTCCAGAACATCTGTTCAAGCCTCCTTGCCCACGATAAACTCCTTAACCTCCTGGTATGCCTTTTCTAAGTCATCGTTCACGATGATCTTGTCGTGTGGCGCATCTTTGCTGTTCGCAAAGTCCATCTCCGCCTCTGCCTGTTTCAGCCTCTTCAAGATGGCCTCCTCCTTGTCTGTCGCCCTGCCTCTCAGCCGCTGTTCGAGTACTTCTTTCGACGGCGGTGACAAGAACAGGAATCGCGGGCGCGGAAAGGTCGGGTGGTTGGCAACTTGCTTGACGCCCTGCATCTCCAATTAGCACTCAACGCCCACAAAGACAATCTCCTCCACGAAGAATCGAAATAGCCAGCACTTACCTCCATCTCAATATCCAGAATGCAAACCCTCCCCTTCTCCGCAATTTCCTCCACCGCCTTCACACTAGTGCCGTAATGATTCCCACCAAACTGCGCATGCTCCACAAACCCCTTCTTGTCCACCAGGTCCAGGAACTCCTCCTTGGTCACGAAATAGTACTCCTTGCCATGCTGCTCGCTGCCGCGCGGCGCACGCGTCGTGTGCGAGACGCTGAAGCCGAATTTGTCGGGGTACTCTTCGAAGAGCCGGGTGAGTATGGTGGATTTGCCTGCGCCTGAGGGCCCGGAGATGACGATGGGCGTGTGCGCTTTTATGGCGGCGGTGGAGGTGGGTGCCATGTTGAGGGAGAGGCTGTAGGGGACGAGGCGGGGTCGTGGGTTGGGCTTGACGGGGTGGTTGTATCTGTGTATGCGTGCGTGCGCGGAGGACGTGTCAAGCGGTGAGGTGTGACTCTTCAGGCTGGCGCTGGAGGTGAGCAATCTTCGAGTCACAGACTTGGAGACGGCCGCTGAGGTTGCGCGGAGGTACAATGGCATGGGCAATTGTATGGGGGGAGCTACGGAGGGGTGGGGCGGCGTGATTGGTGGTGGGACAGGAGGGTCTAGTGTTTGGTTTGTTTGCTTGGTGGGGTTTAGGTGGGCTGGTGACGGCGCGTTTCGCGTAGCTGTCGTTGACGTCTTTGGCTTTCGTACTCTGCATACTTCGTCTTTGCGCGACTCATGGCTTTATAGCACAATTTACTACCGTCTCTATAGAAGTCCGACAAACTTCCGCCCATCATGGTCAGCTCCCAATTCCTCAAGCACGCGTTTCCAAATCACTAACAAACCTGCAGTCCAAACAATACCTAACCCTCCACACCCTTCCCGACGCCCATCCCTCCGATATATTCGCCCTCGCCCCTACACCCACAGCCCTCCTCTCCGCCAGCGGCTCCTCTTCCATCCAAATTCATAGCACCACATCCTCCGACTTCCCGCTCATACAAACGCTCGAAGGCGTGCACCCGCTGGGTATCCACCACCTCGTCACAGCGAAAGAGGCGAAGCGCGCGGCAAGTGCGGGCTTTGAGGGGAAAGTCAAGGTGTGGAGTGAAGGGGAGGATGGACAGTGGAAGTTGGACGGAGAGATCAGTGGTGTGTATGCCTTGTTCTGTGTTTGTTTGGGGGAAAGAAGGGCAGTAATGGAGCTTTGAAAAGTAGGCTAATGTTGGACAGACCAGGTTAAGGCGGGAGATATCTGGGCCATTGCGCTGAGTGCGGATGGCAGTTATCTGGCTAGCAGCAGCATCAACGGGAAAGTGCACGTCTGGAGCTTGAATGAGGCCGGCATGCCCAAGATCAGGGAGTACGAGACGAAAGGCAGCTTTGGGCTCTCCGTAGGTCTGGTGAGTGTACAATCTCCACAGTATCTCTCAGAGATATTGACAGCATGTTAGAGCCAAGACGGTCGCTTCACAGCGTCAGGCCATGAAAACGGATCCATCTACATCTTCAACAACGACACGGGTCGCCTTTCGCACTCGCTCGCCGGCCTTGTGAACCCCGTCCGCAGCGTCGCGTTCTCGCCTGCATCGAAATTGCTGGCCGCAGGCGGTGACGCGAGGATAATAGCCCTGTATGACGTGAATTCTGGCGAGCAGGTTGCGAACTTCACGGGCCATGGTGGATGGGTGCTGTCACTCGACTGGTCTGATACTGGAGAGTATCTGCTATCAGGGTATGTATACACCACACTTAGACTCACACTGGATGAAGCAATCGCGTTGTGGAAATAGAATGATTGTGAGAGTATCTACGAAGACTAATACCAAACAGATCCCATGACTCCAAAGCCAAGATCTGGCGCATCGAAACCCGGTCCTGCGTCGCGACACACTCTCATGGAGACAAGCCGCTGTGGAGCGCGAAGTGGCTGCCTAAGAGCACGAGGAGCGAGATGTTTGCGTTGGGCGGCGGGAACAATGCGATTAGCTTCTATAGGGAGGCTGCGGGTTGAAGTACGGACGAAAGGATGAGATGCGACAGCGTTGGTGTGTAGTCGGTACGATACGATGAGGATGAAGGGAATGATGCAAGAGGGACAGAGCCTCCATGGCAGCGACCATGACATAACATATTAGCATAAGGGAGAGAACGGGTACTTACCTACTTTTGTCCTGAAGGGGCATGGATGATGCAGACACGAGACGCATGGCGCGGTTGGTCAAGCAACTACTCGTACGTACCATGAGAGGAAATCCAAATCGGACATCGAAAGCTACACAAAGTCTTTTGCAGAACGACGTCATGGATAACTCTGTGCATAATTGGGTGGTCTTAGCTTGCTGTGCTTACCGTGGGGTCTGCGTGTGGTTGGCCTTACGCAGGACTCGATTAGGCGGTATGTTGCGGGTGAGGCGCGACATGGGGCTTGGTCGGTGAGCAATCCTCGACCGGTGATATTGAGTACCAAAATGTTCGGGATGTGACTACACGGGTAATATTGGAAACTAGGCGCGATGATTGCTGCGTTGACCGGTATAACTCTTCGCCTGCCCTGAGTGGGTCCTTCCAAGAACTCGGAGGTGGGGCCGAGTTAGAGTGCGTGTGAGGCTGACAGTCAGCGTGTTTGGTGCTCCGATGTGATTGCTGCTGTGGAGAGCGTAGAGCTTACTATTAGGAATGGCGTTTACTTGTCGAAAGCGGCGAGTTGTGTTCTGTGCTCGTGCTGTGAAATTGAACGAAAGGGTGGAGAATAGATGCAGGAGGCAAGAGATCAGAGAGTGGAAAGCAAAAGCTGAAAGGCAAAGCGTGAGACCCATAGTTTTGTTTCCGTTCGAATGAGTCGTACCGGAGCTGAGTTGGATGCTCGAAGACGTGATTTGGAGACCTTGCTTCGTCATATCGTGTTTGGGAATCGAGAAGGAAAGGACCGTATGAAGCATAGTTGGAAAAACATATTGTTGTCTAGTATTGACCGAGTAAGGAGGGACATGGCGGCTTTGCCGAAACGATAGAGTACTGGTTCGGTTCACACTGTCGGTTTGGAGTCAGAGAGAAGTCACTCGGTGCCATGGAGTGAATGCAAATAGAAGAGTGCTCTAAGAACACAATTAATAGATGTGTGCGAGGGGCAGGTCCTAAAGTGTACTATCAGCAACATGTGTGTAATGGTTCGAAAGTGCAGATGGTGGTTGAAATCGCGGTAGTTGCTTCACCGTGGTGGACATTGACATTTAACACCTCGGCAAGATCATCGGCTAGGAGAAGGAGGTACGTGTTCAGTATGAAGACGGGGCAAGTGGATGAGATGACGGGCAAGCATATGTACGCGGCGGATGCTGTTTGTGTCAGCGGGCAGTTGATGTTATAGAGTGTGCTGATTCAATCAGAAGACATCCTCGGAAGAATTGTGATAGCGCCACGCGTGTTTGTAGGTGCATGTGCGGAATGCTCATGTCGACCTTGTGAGGTCAGGAGGTGTTTGTGGTTGTCCACGCAAGCTGAGAGATGAAGTAGCTATGCGAGCGACTCGTATGTGCATTGAAGAGGGTTCATGTTGCATCCCTTTCGGTTGAAGTATAGCAGAGTCGGCACATTCCCAAAATGATGAGGGTGGTTATGCTGGGTTCGGCAATGAGACGCTGTGTGCGTAAATGGCCCGAGGGGTTATCATCTAGTGGGTCAGGCTGCTGTAAAGCAAAAGGCCAGAGCTGTTCACTTCAGAAGTCGTTCCATTGTCGTCGAGATAAACTTGGAGAGGAATGCTGGGCCGACCGAAAGGGGTAAGCGCTGCCAAGCGTGGACGAAATCTTCGCGTTCTTCCCTCCGCAGCACATCGGCCTTTCCTTTCCTCCTCACATATATTTACGGTCTCGAAAATTCTTTCTGGTTGAGTTCTTCTTTGCGAAGCAGCCTCCATTTGACGGACCAAGAAAGAACAAAAGGCTGTTCTAATTCTGGAGTTCGACTTCGCTGGCTTTCGAGTCGGTCTTGGGACTCCGGTTTCGCTTTAGGCCTACATCCATCTACTTTCCGTCGGCATCGCGTCGGACCGCAGACGTTCGCCTCTGATGCTCGGATACAAGGCTCGTTCGGTATCGCTGCGCCTCGGTGGAGGGGACGCCTCACAATGCGCCCACGAGATGCTGCTATTCGAGGGTCCTTCGACGTGAAGTGCTGACGAGCTAGGGCTCGTGTGCCCTCCAGTGGCAGTGCGGGAAAGGCGCAGACCGGCTACCGTTGATGACTAGTCGAGATCTGATCGGCTCGCATGATGGCGACTTTGGATGCCTTGAAACCCTGAAAGCGTGAAGACATGAGTCGCAAAGCTGTCGCGCTGCAGTGCCGGAAAGCGGTTGGACGAGTCGATTCCATCCGGTCGTCGCTCCGCCTCGTGCTCTTCGATTCCTAGGGGAATTGCGAGCTATACCGACATGAAACTCGCAAAAGCTCATTATAAGTTAGTCTCCTGATCACTGGGCTATCAATTCTGTCAACAGTTAGTGTGGAAAGCTCCGCCACAAGATAGGCGAGAGTCTGAAGAGAATTCGCACAGCATCGGCGACATGCTGCCGATTGCAGACGTTCGCGCCGGCGTACCCGGAAGTAGGAACGGACCAGAACGCGACACATGTCGCACAGGGCAATCCAACTGTTCCAACGGCAGCCTGTATCACGAGGAGGCAGTTCGCTGGTATTGACGAAGACGCTGCCTCGCGCCGTCGATTGGACGGATCGAGCCGCTAGAGGCGGATGAGGAGCGCCGAGTCGGCTTGGGCTCGAGCTTCTGGACCCGGTTCTCGCAGTAATCCTTATAATCCGCATGCGTGCAGCTGATTGATTCCCCCGCAGTGTGGTTCCGACTCACCGCAGGAGTCGACGGCCGGGCAGCAGTAGCGTGGGAGCCCGCGGTGCACAGCCAGCTGAGGGAAAAGCAATATACCACCTACAACTGTATCACTGCGGCGCGCTTCGATTCGCTCTCGACTTGAAATGGGCCAGAGTTCGCCTAGTGATCCCGCTTCAAGGGCTTGCTTGCATGGAGCCAGCCAGCTCACCTTTCTCGGGTCTGAACCTGATGATCCCTACCTGGGCCGCACCCCCCATCCTCTGAACCGGGCCCGGTGACGCGCCTTTCGGGCCTGAATCCCACTGCCCTGTCAACGGCGCTATTGACGGGTTGCCTGCAGCGGGCTGAAGATGAGCGAGCGACCAAAAGCCACGAAGCGTCGTGACAGTCAGCATCCTGATGGTCCCTCCGGAGGCGCTGCGAATGATAGCGCAGCCTGGACACAAGACCTATCTGGCCTCCGCCCGCTTGCCCTGATGCGCTCGTGAGCCCACTTCAGCCCTGTCATCTTCCATGTTCACGTCGCGCAATTGCGGGTTAGTGTCCTCGCATCTTCCCGCAGGCATCTCATCGTTTCTCCCTTTGCTCTGAACACTTGCGACACCCTCTCGAACTTATGCTCGCACGCGTCGGGGAGACATGAGCAATAGACATGGCATATATACGGTTATGCCTGTTCGCTGTGCTTAATTTAGCTGCGCGTTCGCTCCAAGCGAAGGACCCCATCAACGACTTTTGCAAACGATGGGGCCACCAAACCGCCCAGGTCGACGGGAAGCTGTACGTCGATGGTGGACAGGTGGCTTGGAACCCCCTTTCGACGAATCCTCTGAATTACACAAGTATTTTGGCCCGCTCCCGAATGAGAAACGTTCCTGACGCGCGCGATCCCAGATACATGGCTCCTTTCCAGCGACCTTAATTCCTCGACCCAGGATGTCGGAATGCCCGTGCAATATGCGAACCTGACGAAGAATGCGACCGTACCGAGTGTATCAGGAGGTGTGTTGTGGGCCGACGAGGTCAACAAATGTTTCTACCTGTTTGGAGGGGAGTTCCAGAGCAACCCGACCGACTTCACCTTCTGGGCGTACGACACCGTGTTGAACCAGTGGAACGAGTCTGAGTACACGAGCAACGACAACTCCCTACAACGTGTCGCTTTTGGTGCTGGGACCCAGGTGGAGGAGCTTGGATTTGGGTTCTACTATGGCGGATGGATGAGCAATCTCACCTCACCGAACTGGAACGGTCCTCCTGTGGCTACGAGCAATTTGATTTGGTTCGACTACTCGGAGGGCACTCTGAACAACAACACTGGGCCTTCGGACGGCGTCGGAAGGGCTGAGGGGCAGATGGTTTACTTGCCCGCATCGGATGGTGGACTTCTCGTCTACTTTGGTGGCATTGAAGACCCTTATCACAACGGGACCTCTGTCGCGGTAAGTCTCACATTCTTAGAACGACATTCCAATGCTGACGATACATGCAGGCCAACATGAGTGTAAAACGCACGTTCACTTTGTCGAACTCAGCGAAGCTGACTCATTGCAGTTGATCCACATCTACGATATATCTTCGTCCAAATGGTATACGCAAAATGCCACAGGTCTGGCCCCTGAGCCACGGCGCCAGTTTTGTGCGGGTGCTACCTGGGCTGACGACCACTCCTCCTACAACATGTAAGTTCCTTCTACTGGGCTGACAGATTGTTAGCTAATGTGCAACAGCCACCTCTACGGTGGCTACGGTTTCGGAAATACGACAGGATACGACGATGCGTTCGTCCTCTCCCTCCCATCTTTCACGTGGATCGCCGCCTGGAACACGACGCAGCCAAATCCGAAGGGAGGATGTTCCGCAAACGTGGTCAACAGAGATCAAATGTTAATCATAGGCGGATGGTCCACGGAGTCGAATCAGTGCGACTCCCCAAATTCCCAGGGACAGCACAACATGAATCTTGGTTACAATGGCCCGTCCAATACGCTGTGGGACAAGTACGATCCGAAAGTCTCAAAGTACTTTGTTCCCACGCCGGTAGTTTCTGCGATCGGTGGCGGACCCACCGGAGGAGCGACCGCGACAAAACCGGCAAGCTGGAATAACCCTGATCTCAGCGTCTATTTTGACCGCGTCCCAACGTTTGAGGCTCGAGCAGCGACACGCACGATCCCGACCAGTACGGCGAATCCTTCAAGCACCGGCAAGTCGAAGAAGACAAACGTTGGCGCCATTGCAGGAGGAGTCATAGGAGGCCTGGTAGTGCTGATCGTGATCCTTTCTCTCATCCTCTTCTGCCTCCATCGCCGGAAGAAATCATTGAAAACTAAAGAGGAGAAAACCAACACACAGCCGCCACCGCCCGCTGAACTGCCAGCCACTTCGCCCATTCAGGAGATGCCGTCACCCGGAGCAGGGAAATATATGAGTCTAAATTCGTCAAACGTCAGTCCAGGAATGCACCCTGCATACGCCGCCGACCACTCAATGCACTCGCGATCCCCGAGCAATGATTACCACACACCACTTTCTCCTTACCCTCTACAGCAACACAACTCACATTCACCAACAGCCGCATACCCCTCTCCTTACAATTCCGAGTTCCCGCACCATAATCACCAGCAACAGAACGGATACGCGCCCTACTCCGACAATCCAACGACACAGAATCCTCAAAACTACGACCCTAACAGCTACCCCCAAGCCGACCGCCAAAGTCAATACTCATACCCTACCCCACACTCTCCATCACATCCCCCCTTCGCCCCGACACAGCAACCCCAAGTCTACTACCCGCCACCTCCTGAACGAACACATCAAGCGCATTCAAATCGAAGAGGCAGCCCCGACGGAACGCAGTATAGTGGTGATACGGAAAACGGGCCGCTACCTCCGAGCACGACGACTACACCCGCACAGTTCTACGCCCAGCCTGTGGCCGTACGTTCACCGCATGTTATGAGCGGCGGCGCGAGTTTATCTCCAACAGGTCTAAACGGCGACAGCGGGTTTCAGGAGGGTGGAGGGAGCTTGAGAGGGAGTGTGGATAGTAGGAGGAGGATGGGGAGGGGAAGGTTTGTAGAGGTTGATCATATGTGAGCGGAGGCTTACAGATATTCCGTACATTACTGTTTATGAGCGACGGTGTATCTAACACGCATATTGAGACGATGTAAGAGCAGGAGAATTGCATTGGGCGCTTTGTGTACCGGGTCAGGGCGGGCAAAAGAAAATCGGACTCTTGCGACTCTTTTTGGACCCTTGGGATCTTTACGACAAGCCAGGCGTATGGGATTTTGGCCCTTCAGGGATGGGATGTACAGCGTGGAGTTCTGGGTCCGACTGGATGGAATTGTGCATGGGATGGGCATTCGGGTATAGTTATCTTCTGTGGATACGTGTGGGTAGAAATTCCTGGTGTTTAATGTATTTTTGTAATCCTGCCATGTAGGATTTGTGATATTCTTGTTCCATGAGTGCTACGAGGATCGCGAGAGTTGAAGGGTCGATCGGTGAGGTGTGTATGTAGCCACACGTTGCACTTTCTCTATGCCTCCGGCGGCTGCTGGTACTCTCGGTTCTGCAAAATCGACGCTGTCGCCTGCTCAGATTTATTCATCCTTTGCAACTTGTCGCTTCCCGCACTCACACAATGCACTCATACTGTTGCGGCGGTGTTTAGATTGTAAAAAAGCGAGCGATGCCGGCGATGCGGGAGGCGTCTGTACAAGTTTGTTGAAGCATTTACAGTAGTTTGGGTTCGCAGTAGTTTGGGTTCTGGACATTAGGATTGAGGCATGATGGGTTGGTTGTGGTACAAGAGGGAAGGTTTGCGTTGCCATGTTAACGGGTCAGAGGATGTCGAGTTCATTGGCGTGGAGGCATTGAAGAGGTTTTTAGAGACGTCGATGCTAGTATTAATATGCGAAGTAAGAGCCTTGATGGTACAGCCCCCTCACATAGTACATGATAGGCACCTGGTTCGAGGCATGGGATGCATGCATTGGTAAACGTGTTGTTACTGCCAGTATATGACCGGTCAGCTTCAAACGGGTAGCCTGGTAGGAGAGGTAGGCAGTATTTAGAAGCACGAAACTCTGAGTTTAGTAACATCCGCTGCAGACTTGAATGACTTGACCGCTGATGATTCGTTCCCGCCATGCATATACCTGCTGTTCACCCTGACTGTACTGGAATCGCCTCTTGGTTGGAGTCCAGCTCTTTCGTCACTGCCGTCGGCACCGAGAACATATTCGCTCCACCCCTCAACAGCGTTAGACTTGACTCAAGTATATTGAGTTCATAGCTTTCACTCTCGGTTGGTGTGCATGCGAGTTCCGCTGCATCCCATTTGAATCCCCCAAGTATCGTCCAACAATCGTCGATGGGATCAATAAGGCGGAGAATATTGCCGAGGTACAAGAAATAGTGGTATAGAAGTCGGATGAGCTCGTCAGTTTTGCGCTTTATGCTCTCGTCGATATGTCTGGAACTCAAGATTTCCTAGGCACGGGTTCAGTACAGGCCCATTCGGGAGACATTGGCAGTACTTACACCAAACACATTGAGTCGCACTGTAAACCAGAGAAGAACAACCTTGACCAACAGTGAATTCAAGTGCTCCAATTTTGCCGACGAAGTTTCGAGACGTGTGGGCTTCAATCCGAGTTCAAGATCCTTCAATAACTCGTTGATGGCGTAGTGGAGTAGTTCACGAAATAACTGGAGTCTCTCCTGCTGGGATTCGTCCTGGGGTTCCGCACCGACAAGGTTCAGTACGAGTCCTGGCAAATGAACCACTTGAGACAATGAAGGTCCCATTATATGAGATACTTTTTCTAGCTCAAAGTTTTTGGAAAAAGCCCACAGACTGAGAAACGGTTTGTTGAGCTGGATAAGGTTTCTTTCGTGTAAGTCTACAAAAGCTCCCATGAATGGATTAATAGTTCTCAGAGGTCTTTTATCCAAGTGGATCGTATGCGTCGGGATCCCTCGAAAGAATTCACGCGCTTTCGATAGTGTCGATGTTGAAGAGGCTTGCATGTCTCAGTGAGTTGAAGGGGCACAGTGGTCATAGCACGGTACAACTCACGTGTTAGAAATATCGATAATTCCGAGAAAGAAGTTCGGATACACTCCATCCACATCAATACCCGTGATCCTCCACGGACTTGAAGCAGATCCAGACATGCTCTGCAAGGATCCCCTCCGGAACACTATTTACGATTAAAATTAATACCTTTGCACAACCCATGTTGAGACCGTAACCCATGTTGACTCACAGTGATCTTGCGAAGCTTGCATCTCAAGCATGCACCGATCTTACGGACTTGCTTGACCTCCTCTCTTCTATCGAGGGAAAACGCGGTGCGACGGGGTATGTTTGCTGGTGTTCCGTTGGCCAGAGAAAAGCATCCAAAGCCTGGGAGATTGGCCTCCTTTTGAGAGCGTGGCTTTGTTGTACATTTCCTAGAAGCCTTGGTACGTTCAGGAGCGATGCCATGCGTGCCAGCTGTTGCTCGAGCACGGGGGGCGGTTCTTAGAACAAGGGTAGGTCCGTTCTCGGCACGGTCTACTTCGATGCTTGAATCTGGGGCGGACGCTGGCGGTGGCCCTGCGTCATGCATGGCGACATCGGCATTGTCCACTTCGTTGATCGGGTTCGGGAAGGGGGCTGACGGTGGAGCTGCTTCATATATGACAACGTCGGCATCGCCCATGTACTCCAAATTGGTCTGAGTATCGATTGAGGGGTCATCATCATATAGAGTGGTGAAGAGAGAAACCCAGTCTTCTGTGTGGGCTGTGGAAGGCGAAAACATCTGGTCGTGGAATTGAGCCATGGCTCGAGTGAACGATAAAGCTGAGACTAGAGAAGCAATAACTTTATACACGGCTGCAATTCTATGGACGAGGCGTGCGGTGAACAGATATGAGAGGAGTGGTTACACATGATTCGCAAACTTGACGAGGCTGGAACCGAGCTTTACCGCATCCCAAAACGGCTACCGCGGCCGGCAACATATGAATGGAAAGAGCATAAGGCAACAGGATGCCACTCACCCCCATGCAAAGGAAGATGACCCGAACTGCATGCAGATTACGAAAAGGATTTCACAACAGTCCGGATACAACGAATGCAGTTCGTCCTTCAATGTTCGGCCCTCGTTACACATGACGGCTCACCATCGTTGTTGACCTCATCTGACGCAGTGGACATTCGCCTCTCGACCCTCTCAACCTCCCCAAGCGATATCATCAACCCTGCTTCATAGCCTTGATTCGACGACTGTTTCGTTTCGGGAATACTGCTCTTCAGTATATAGCGGTTGCGTGCCTGGTGTCGTCCTGAGCGCCTCTTCCATTATCGCAAGCGCCAAGTCGAGCTGCTCTTCAGTAACTGTGATAGGAGGTGCTAAGCGAAAGACGCCACCAAAGGAAGCCATCGTGGCAAGCTGAGCCCACAGACCCATATCCATCATCTTCTTAGCTACCGCATCACCCACTTCCGGTGCTCCGATCTTCGTCTTTCTGTCGCTAACTATCTCGAGTCCAGCCATCAGACCACGTCCCCTCACATCGCCGATACATCCGTATCGCGACTCCAACCTTTTCAATCCAGTCTGGAGCTTCGCCCCCAGCCTTCGAGAACGAGACACGAGGTCGTCTCGGATCACGATCTCAAGGACCTTATCACCCACCGCCGCCGGCAGTGGGTCGTTGATGTGTGTTGTGTAAAAGAGGAACCCATTCTCCTTCGCGTGCTCCGCGATGCGATTCGAGGTTACGATCGCACTCAAAGGAAGTCCGTTACCTAGCGTCTTGCTGAGAGTCAAGATATCCGGCACGGTTCCCTCATCTTCGGGATGATGTGTGAATGCGAACATGTCTCCTGCTCTTCCGAGTGCAGTCTGCGCCTCATCGACGATCATGAGCATACCTCTTGCCTCGCAATGAGCTTTCAAAGCCTTCAGGTAGCCGGCCGGTAGCTCCAGCATTCCGCCGCTGGATAGAATCGGTTCAACAATGACAGCCGCCAGCGAGCCACACGACTGCTTGTCCAACAGATCAAAACCGTAATCGAGCTCGGTCTTCCAGTCGTAAGTTCCATCCGGATTCCTAAAGATCGAACGGTAGGAGTGTGGTGTCGGCAGGCAAAGATTGCCGCCCATGTTAGGGCCGTAACCCGAACGCCCTGCATGGTACTGAGCACCTAACGATGCTCCGGTCATACCGTGCCATGAGGCTGCTAGACCGACAATTTCGAACTTTCCGGTATAGAACTTGGCGAGGCGTATCGCTGCTTCGTTGCTTTCTCCGCCAGTACTGAGAAAGAAGGCCTTGTCGAGTCCAGCGGGTGCAGTGCCAGTCAGTCTCTTAGCCAGACTGATTACGGGCGGGCTGATCATGCCGCTGAAAAGATGATCCAAGTGTTGTGCATGGTCAGCAATGACCTTAACAACCTCGGGGTTGCCGTGGCCGATGAGGCACGACATCTGGCCCGAGGTGAAATCCATCATGCGATGGCCAGTGTGTGTCTCGATATAAATGCCATCCGTTGAGGTGATGATCTCTGGATGGAATGAAGTCCCATATGAAAGGAGACAGTCATCAGCATCGCGCTGAAGCTGCTCGGGATCCACGGAGTCGTATGGGCGAGACATGTTGAAAAGCGGCGAGATGGCTGTGGTGGGATTGAATAGGAGGGTTGACTGTTGGGCCCATAGCAAAGGGCGTCAAGCCTTTTGAATGTATCCATCTCCTCGTATGCTGTACAACACAGCGCGTAGATTGTGTTTGCTGCTCCGTCGGCGAAGTTGATTGTTGAGGTGGTTTTCCGACGGCGAACTACTGAGTCGTCCAACCATAGCGGCGATTGCCCGAACCATCCGCCCCGCCGACAAGATAAGGCGGACCCTTATCTTCTCGCCGTGATTATTTTCCCGCCCGGTTTCCGCGCATACCATCGCCCGTTGTTTCCCGTCAACATTCATGCATCTTCATGGACGGACAAACCTCACCGGCCTTGTCGGCAAGACCGTATCGTTCACATCGAGTCCCCGCTTGCGACCGTTGCCGTCAACGGAAAATCAGATGCGATATCGACATACCGGGACAGCCATGCCGCTTCTGCCGCGAACGTAAAGATACGTGCAACTACAGCCAGAAAGATGAGAGGGCCGATGCGCCTTCACCTCGCTCTCCAAGACCAACGAAGCGGCCTCGCCAAAGCTATGGCGAGAGGGCTATGCGCTCGCCTTCCGAGATGGGAGGGAGCCTTGCGCAATTTCCTAGTGTTAACGGCACTTCGCCGACGGAGTCTTCACTTATGATGAACCCACCAATGGCTGAGGATATTGCGGTGTTGGAGCAGTATTTGACCTCTCAGACACCCAAAGGAAGAGCAGCTGCGAAGCCATACAGTACCATATCAAATGCACCCGGTAATCCGATTGTGTACCTCGCCGTCCCCAGGCGGCGGGAGGGTCTGAAATCTGCTGTTGATCCCGGGAGGGTCCAGAGAGAAATCATAGAGCAGATACTCAACCCGTTCACCTCGGAAGTGCGAAAATTGTGATTGCACCCAATGATCTTTGCCACGATTGCGGTCACTGATTGCGCGCAGATACTTCGATCATCTTCATCCTTGCTTCCCTATTCTTGACGAGAAGACCTTCTCGAAGATGTGGCACAACGCCGATGATCGCATATCGTCTTCACTCGTATGCGACCTTTATGCTTCGGCACTGCTTTTCTGGAACAAATCTGAAGTACTGCGGCATCAACCCCGACCAGATCTTCAGTTCATCTGGAACCAAGCCGTTGCGGCATTACAGGATGACTTCATGGCGCCCACAATATCGACCGTTCACGCTGCTTTACTAGACATGATTGGACGACCTGTTATGCAAGTCACCGGAAACATCGTGAATGCTGGAAGAGTGGTTACGCTCGCACACAGTCTAGGGTTGCATCGTGATCCTACGCTTTGGAAGGCCAGAACACACGAGAAGAACGTACGCATACGACTATGGTGGGGTGTGCTCATTCACGATTACTGGTCGAGCCTAGGTCACGGTATACCGCCGAGTATTAGTCGAAGAAACTACGACGTGCCAATACCGACATTGGATTCTCTCCTCACCACCGATGCTTCGGAAGCCACCCAGCAGGCGACGGCTTCCTTTCTTCATCTGTGTAAGCTCAGCCAAATCTTAGGCGACGTACTTCCTTTCGTATATGCTCTTCACCTCGAAGTTGACGAGGTCTGGAGAAATCTTCGGAAGGTTGAATGCGCGTTGGATGACTGGATCGAAGCGCTTCCGCAACATCTGAACCCATCCCAGTCCATGTCTTCCGTTGATGGCAAAAGTAATCTTTGGTTTTCGTACCTATCGGTTAAGGTCCTCATTTGTCGTTTGGCTTTCAAGGTATGTCAGCATGTTGCATCGCTCGATATTCTTCTGATACCCGAAAAGGCAGCTCCCAAGGACCCAAAGCAAGCCTCTCCAGAGGCCCGACAATATCGACTCGCAATGTTGAGAGAGGCGGCGTCTGAAGTCACGGATTTTGTCAGCTCTCTTACAGAAGCCCAGCTGCAAGAATTTTGGATGCCATGTAAGAGCTCATCGTACCTCTTCTCGTTATGACCTCTACTGACATTTGTAGACACCTCGTATCTTTTGGTCTCCGCTGCTACCGTGCTTTTGAGATGCACAGTGGAGTGCGGCGACATCGCAACGAAGAGGTTATGTACCACGAAGCTCGTACGATTTCGCGATCGGTTACAACTATCACGAATCAAATCGGATTGGGATCTTGCTGATTTCTGTCTTGAGAGATGCCACGAACCAATCCAGAAGATTGCGGACGCCCTAGGTGTAGCTTCATCGAACGATCCTTTACCCACGCCGGAATTTGCTGCTGTAGGCGCGGAGAATGCGCAGAACGTACTTCAACATGAGAGCTCAGCAGAGATTCAGGATCTTTCAGTACCGTTGCCCGATGTTTTTCTACCGATCGACTCATTGGACTTCCCGTGGGAAACCATGTGGGATAGCTTCGATGGTCCATGGCCAATTCATATTTGATACACAGCATCTACAGCTCTACTTTTCATCATGATATAGTCCTTCTGGCGGTGGAATACCATACCAATCCAATCCTAGCTTGTCTTCAGGGTCAGGATCCGGCATTTGATAGTACCCATCGTACCTCCACCACTGCCGGCCTTCCCAAACATCTTCCACCGGCAGCACCTTTTCCTCTTCCATCTCGTCTCTTACTTTCTCTACTCCGCGCCAAAGCCTCAGTGCATTCTCTCCGGCGACCTTCGCTAGCTGCTCCTCAGTCGCACCGCGATCTAGAATAGCTTGCAACAACGAAGGATAGCAGCGTACATCCTCGAGCCCTGGAATGACTGAGGCAATACCATCGAAATCAGACCCTAAGCCTACGTGGTCCCAACCTATCCTGCCGGCGATGTAGAAGAGATGGTCCAGCACCATCTCCATGCGCGCGTCTTTCCTTCGACTAGCGACGTGTTCGGGGACGAAAGTGACGCAAACCACACCTCCATTCTTGGGTACCATGTCCAAGATGTCATCTGGTAGGTTTCTCGCACAGTCAAAGACGCCTTTCACGTTACTGTGCGAAAACATGACCGGTGCCCTGCTCAGCTCAAGAACTTGTCTCGCACAGTCCTCGCTCACGTGGCTCGCATCTACAATCATGCCAATGCGGTTCATCTCTTTGATCGCGGAACGTCCGAGACGCGAAAGTCCTCCATGCACTGGTCCGACTTTCGAGGTGCTAGAGTCGGCGAAGGCGTTGTTGCAGACGTGCGTAAGCGTGCAGTATCGTACACCCAGTGTATAAAAAGCGCGGATGATGCCGATCGAATTGCCAGCCATATGCAAGCCCTCAATACCGATGCTGCACGCGATTCTACCCTCCTCATACACCTTCTTCACATCATCCGGTCCCGACACCATCTGGAAGACGTCCGGATAGCTCTTCACCATGCGCGTGGTCAGATCAATCTGCTCGATAGCGTCGCGCGCCATATCGGAGTATTCCGGCGTGCTGAAGTTCTCCGCGCTCCGCAAGCATGGCACGCAAATTGACCAAAATTGCGCACCAACTGCACCTTCGCGGAGTCGCGGAATGTCGGTCATGCCGCGCTCGAAGCCTTTGCGTAAATCGAATTTGGGGTTGTTATGGATCTGGCCATGGAAACATGCCCGAGGTTGTTGTGGGAGATCATTGTGGGTGTCGAAAAGGGGTGTTGATTTGAGTACTCTCTTTACACGGGAGTCGATGTCGAGGCTTTGGTAGGGGTGCGGGTTTGGCATTGAGATGGAGCCCATGTTGCAGAAAAAAATGAGCCTTCGGACGGATGGACTTTCAGTGGAGTTTTGCGAGACGAGGGTGATTCGAAATAACGAGATTCAGAAGGCATCGTGCCGTCGTGTTGATATGCACACAACCGGCAACGCTACCACACAGGTTAGTGTTCACAGCTATCTCGACGGCGAACTCTGCGCGGGGAAAGTAGATACGAAGTAGATCCGACCAGGGTAGCTCTGTTGCCCGATTGCCCGATGTGTTGTTCTCCACTCCCTAGCGGCCGGAAAACACACGGGAAACTAGCTCCGAGAAGAGGCTCCACTTTTCTGCCGACGGAGAACGACACAATCTTCTGCGGGGATCCTTCAACTCATGTCAAAGGTCTATCTTCTTATCAGGTATCTCGGGCCATCATGATGATTAACTCAAGATGTTGATTGCGGAGGGGAGGGCGCAATTATATGTAGGACACCCTTCGTAAGAGGAGTCCCAGCTATTCGGTACGGAAGATTTATTTTTCTCCAACCTTGTCATTTTCCCAATAAGGTGGACTACGTTGAAAGACTTCGCACTAGCACGATTCACTGAGAACATCTTGACGTCCACTTGGTCAGCTCAGTCTTCAAGCCCTGACTATGTCAGATCAGAAAGAGCAATACGTAATGGCAGACGCCGAGAAGCGTGCGATCTCCGGGGCACCTGATGAAGCTGGAGATGTTGCTCTCGGCGTTTTTGAAGAAGTGCGGGGAGGAGCGGGTGCAAGTGTTGGCGATGACAAGGACCTTTTGTGGAAGATTGACATCAGGTTGATGCCTTTGTTGTGAGTATCCCTACAACAAATTCAGTCGAAAAGATACTTTCATCGTGCATTCCGCTAATGTAAATCCAGATGTATAACCTACATGCTCCAATCCATCGACAAGACCACACTCTCCTACGCAGCCGTCTTCAACCTCCGCGAAGACACCAACCTCGTCGGCACCCAGTTCAGTTGGCTCGGATCCCTCTTCTATCTCGGCTATCTCTTCTGGGAGTACCCAACCAGTCTCCTCCTCCAGCGCTTCCCTGTTGCTAAGTTTATGTCCGCTACCGTCATTATCTGGGGCATCGTGCTCATGTGCCATGCGGCGGCGCACGACTTTCCTGGCCTTGCAGCTGCGCGCACATTCTTGGGCGTCTTCGAGGCGAGTATCAACCCGGGCACTATGATCATCTTCAGCATGTTCTATAAACGGAAAGAACAGCCGCTGAGAATGGGGATGTGGGTGGGTAGTGCGGGGCTGGGCTATGTGCTTGCTGGGATTGGAAGCTTTGGTATTGGGCATATAGGAGGTGTAATTCCTTCTTGGAAGTATCAGTTTTTGATCTGGGGTGCTATCACGACGGCTTGGGGTAAGTGCATTGCTTTTCCTTCTATCATCCGTGCTCTGGACACATCGGACAGATCGTTATGTTACAGCTCATCATAGGGGTGAGATGTATCAGTCGTTTTGTTGGACAATTCTAGAGTGATTGTTGCGCCGAACGCGGCGACACGAAGTACACCAAGACTAACAACACTCAGGCGTCGTTATCTTGCTCTTCCTCCCCGACAACCCCCTCCACGCTAAATTCCTCTCCGAGAACGAGCGTTGCGGCGTAATCGACCGCATCAAAGAAAACGAAACCGGCGTCGAAAACAAGACCTTCAAGAAAGCGCAATTCATCGAGGCCCTCACCGACATCAAGACATGGCTGCTCTTCATTTTCGCTGTCTCCTCTAATGCCCCCAACGGCGGTCTTACTACCTTCCAAGGTATTATCATCAAAGGCATGGGATTTTCTACCTTGCGAACAACGCTCATTCAGATGCCTTCGGGTGGCGTCCAGCTTGTGGTGTGTGTTGGTGCTTGCTATTTTGCGTCGAAGTATCATAATGCAAGGCTGGCTGTCATGCTGATTTGTCTCGTGCCGTTCCTTGCTGGAACGATTGGTAAGTCGCTCAACCGTACACCCGATCATCAATTTTGCTAACCACACTGTTCACCCAGGCACATGGCTAGTCCCGCAATCAACACCCTACGGTCGCCTAGTCTGCCTTTGGATCTCCTTCTCCTACACCGCGACCTGGACGCTCTCCATGTCCGTCGCGACCGCTAACACCGCTGGGCACACGAAGAAAGTTACCACCAACGCCTTTCTTCTCATCGGCTACTGCCTAGGTAACTTCATCGGCCCCTTCTTCTTCCTTGCGGAACAGGCGCCGAGGTACGATTTGGGGGTTGGTATGATGTTCTTTTGCATTGGTGTGCAAGTTATGAGCATCTTGGGCATATGGTATGTGCTTTGGAAGAGGAATAAGAGCAGGGCGGGAAGTAATCTGGGGGAGAGGGATGAGTTGGAGGGGTATGAGAATGGGTTTAGGGATTTGACAGATTTGGAGAATGTGCATTTTAAGGTGAGTTACTGGAGGGGGTGTGGCGTTGGGAGTCATGCTAATCATTGCATAGTATGTGTACTAAAGCGGATACACCACCGTCTTCACGGACTCGATCCACAACAACAGCCGCGTGGCACCAATGGAGAAGAATTATTCAGATTATATTAAGTTTATCGACTCTCCGTGTTGGAGCCACTCCCAACACAAATCGCCATTCATATAGCCCTCATCTGCCAACCCAACATCTACTTCCACACCCTTCCCGGCATTGAGGCCATTGATGTGATTCTGGACTCCAGCGACACCCGAAGATTATACCAATCCGATGAAAAGACTAGTGCTGCCATCAATCTCAAACCTTCTGAATTAGAGCCCGGTTCAATTCTCATGTGTTGCGTGGTCCCTTCTCCTCTCGTCAATGAAGAGTCGGTCGCTGAGGTGGGAGCACTTTTATATCTTTGTATAGTTAGAACGGTCTGCTTTTTTGGATTGATGCACTCATACCGTTCCCCCAATCCATCTCTCCCCGGCGCTATCAACTCGTCCGCGCACCACGCAAGGCATTCCACGGCTCCTCGCCTGCGCGTTGTTTCAACCACATGCTTAACCGCATAGCAGCGTTCTCGGACTCTCCAGCTTCTCTTGCTGGGCAGGGACTGTCCTTTCGGCGGGGTGAGGTGGTGTTCGATATAGATGTGTGTCGGAGACGGAGCGCCATTGTGACCTCCGCGTCAGCGGTGGCGGGTCCAGTTTGATGCTAATGTGCTATTAGCTAAGTATTTAGAGAAGGTTGCGGGGTGGGCACCTTGAGTGCGGTCATGTTGGATGGGGCCTGGGGCACTGTGATGTGAATCGTGGATTAAGGATACGGAACGATAGAGGGTACGAGTAGTATCTTCCCGGCTTTCGTATGAACGCGGCACATCGAATGGAGATAGAAATATACTCAAACACAAGAACAGAGAACAGAATCTGTCTCTTATGAACCTCCCACTTTGACCCGCTCCCCCTTCCACATCTTCCAATATCTCACCTGCAGCCAACTCATCCTCAATTTCTCTCTCCCACGTCACTGGCCATGCTGCCTCAGGTGACAAACCAACCATCCAACCAAACCCCCCCACAAGCACTGTATGTTCGCCACCGAGCCTCACAGCAAGCCACCAAGCCGAACATTGAGCGAGCTAGCGTTTCAGGTGAACCCTGCATCCAGTTCGGGAAACCGACTAGTCCGAATTGGGAACCACGCCGAGATCGACCGGTCAAGATACCGGCTCACGTGGCGCACGTAGATGTGTGAGGATCAGTAAAGGCGAAAGCAAACGGATTGGAAAATATATCATTATGATGCTTTTGGTGCTGAGCGCCTTCCCGCGGGGCTCTTGCGTCTATAGATGGTATAGTACATGGTGAAAGAGAAAGACATCTCCCCTCCGCATTGCGCATCAAGCGCTAACATTATGTTCCAGCATTAGGGCGCGCCCGGCGCATTACCAATTACGTGCACACAGTGCACATTAGACAAAAGCGAGAAAAAGACAGAATGACGTTATGAGAAGTGGCAGAATTCGCGAGGGATGTTGTCGAATGCAGCAGCAATGTCATCGTAGTCGCATAGGTTCGTTGGGAGTATCGGATCTTCGGGTATCGTGCCTAGGAAGTCCCAAGACGGTACATCGTTCATACAATCTTGCAGGACAGGCGCCGGTGGAGGTGCATGTTGCGGTGGCGGCGGATGCGTCGCCGAGAACTGTGGTGCGTGGTGTAACCCAAAGTCTTTCTCTGGAACGGCGGGGCGAGCGGGTGGGCGTGGGAGTGCTTTCTCCACTTGCCCCTTGTCGAATGCAAGTCGTGCTAACGCTGAGACATCCTGATTAGGAGTATAGTACTCGAGTAGGTCTTGCAGTTGAGGCTGACACTTCGCTTCGGGGTACCCGTCCACGCGACCGGTGGTCTGCTGGTTCCAAGAGAACGGAGATTTAGTTCTTTGCTTGTTCTCGAGGAGCAGACACCATGCGAGGATGAGCTCGGGCCGCTGGAGAAGTGAGAAGATGACTTGGGAATGGTTCCACGTCGCCATCGTGTCGCCGTTTTCGAAATGTCGACCAACGTGGTTGCACCGCTCTGCCCAGTCGCTACTGAAATGACTGCAAAAGCCGCAGCCCCATCCTGTCCTGGCCTGCCGTGTGCTTCTTGCTACGTCAACGTGCTCTCTTCCGACGCATACTTGGCAGCGGTGGCTCTCCCGATGGTGCTTCGTGAAGTCCTTATCGAGAAAGTAGATGTTCTTGCAGAGACCACATTCGTACTTTTCTTTGCGTTCTTGGTATGTTTCCTCGTGTCGTTTCCAGTCGTACTTCTCGCCGAAGCCTTCTTTGCATGCAGTACACCAGTACCTGGGCTCTTTCTGAGAATGTCGGCTTCTCTTCGCTCTTGAGACGCATGTCTGGAACGGCTCCTTGTCTTGGTTAAGCTGGCGTTGAGACACACGCTTAGTTGGAGGGGAAGCGATTGGATCTTCAATCGGTGTTGTAAGTGGAGATGATGCGTAGGAAAATGGTGGATCCAGTGTGTATTCAGTCCGGGCGATATCCTGTTCCCGGGCATTGTCGGAAAAGTTCGACCATGTCGTGTTCGATGACGCGACCGAGCTTCTCGGGTGCCATTGCGAGAAACCGCTGCCGTTCGAAGAACGATAAGCTGATGAGTGGGTTGATGAAGTAGAGGCAGACAGGTGGCGTTGGTGCGGGTACTGTGTCTGATATCCGAAGTTCAGGGTTGTGTGTTGTTCGGGATTATGAAGAGGGTATGCTGCATATCATTGTTAGCCGATACGCGCGCATCTGAATAGGCGCAAAAGAAGGTTACCGTAGGAGCTATGATCAACATACATGGCATGACCATGTAAATCATGCTGTGAATGTAACGCATCCGAGTACGCGCCAGGCGAACTCATCTCGTACTCCATCTCTTGACCCATGTGCACCTCGGAAACGGACGACGGGTCTGCGCTCGAAGAATAAAGGTTCATAGACGTGAAAAGCAACGCGCGCGCCAAAAGTTGAGACAGGATCAAAGCAGATAAAGACCAGAAAAGGGAGAAAGAAAGCGGCACAGACCTCGCTGCCTCAGCAAGCAAAAGAACGCCTCACCTTTAACAAACCACAGCAGAAAGACTTGAGGCCAAAGCCTCTCGACAGGTAAGGGTAAGCATGCATCTTCACCTGAAACCGATCGCACGGGCACACGTCCGTTTCGTGGCCGCGTTTCGTTTCGGAAGACCAGGCTGTAGGCCAGTGGGATGACGTCTAGGCAGCTATGGAATGCTTCGCCCACGCAAACATGCTCCGTGCGCCGCTGTAAGGCAGCAGGCGAACGCCATCGTGCATACTAGGGGCTATTGTTAGTGGATATCGGGGCGGAAAGAATGGGCAGAGGTGCTGCGGCTCGAGGGGCGAACAGGATGTAGGGAAGGCTGAAACAGAAGGCGGCTGTTCGCCAAGTGGGCTTATGTCACGATGGCCACGTGACGGACAATTTTTAGTTGCATTCAAGTAGTTGAAAATGGGCATTTTGTAAAGAAGTAGCCGTGGACATTCCCAAAATGATGCTGCGGTCCTTCCCTCAAGCCTTGGAGAACATGTAGAAATCCACTCCATCAAATGTCCTTTGATCGTCTTCTCCCGCCCCTTTACAACAGCCATCACCTTGTCCGCCTGCCCACTGGCGGCATCGATGACGCCGAGTGCCTCGATGCCGTGCTCAGCGGTGTTCTTTGAGCGGCGGGTGGAGCTTTTGGCGGGTTCGATCGCTGCTCGCTCCCTGATCAAGATGGCGGCTCGCGTGCACTCGACGGTGGCTATCCGGCGAAGATGACGGCGCGCTCGTTGGCCGCTGCCACAAGACTGAGGTCAATGCAGAGGTCGAGGCCCGGGTACGTCCTCGGCGGCGGCCATCATCTGCTAGCCGGTGTCGAAGTAGAACGAGAGGCTGCGGCGGCGCCGTGCTCGGCCTCGGAAGATATGTCGTACTCGACGTTGTATCTCGAGTAGGTCGAGGGTAGGAGATACATAACAAATCGGTGACAGGATGCGAGCTGTCGGCGGCGATGTCGTGAGACGGGAACATTATAGCTGAGGGTGGAAGTTGATGCGATAGCGTCGCTAGAGAACCAGAGAGTTTTCGAGGCGAAGGGACACAGCGGCCGCAGACTTTTGCTTCACCACTGTGGGCAGCGAATACCAAACAGCTTTAAGCTGTCTTGCAGCTTCACACACCCCCATTCAATCTTGTCCCTTGCAACCAGCTCCGCCACGCTACAATCTTCCCCTTCTTCGTATGCCCACAACAGCTTCGGGTTTAGTCAGGACAGCGAAGGAGAGCAGCAGCCAGCTTTGCATCCTCTATCCTTGTGCCTACGACGCCGAAATGACGGCGGCAGTGGTGCTGGCTGCGGCGCTGCCTGTCCTCGTCCGAGGGGCTACTTTGAGGCAACGACGCATCGAATGAAGCTCAGCTTACAGGTACGTCTTTTCTTCTCCTCTAGACAGTAGGGCTCCTGCGAGACGAGATACGCACAATGTTTTGTGGCTCTTCAGCAACGGAGGTGAAGCCAGCGAGAGCAACGACCTCAAGCCTGCTGGAGCAGACTACAGCGATGCTCTACTGCTCGCTTTGCAGTCCCCTGACATGGCAAATTCACATCTTCGCAGCATCCAAACCGCCCCGCCGCCTCCCTTATTCGTAGGGCTCTCATAGATGCTCGTCCCAGCGGACGCCTCTTACTCGACGTGGCGGTACAGGTCGGCGCGGCCACGTGAGAGAGAGGTCGTAAGCCTTACGAGACTCACGCGGGTTATATTCGCAGCGGAAGCTTCCGGTGGCCTCAATGGGTATCGGTATACACAATGAAGGTAAGCTCTAATGTATCGCCTTAATGAGCGGCGGCGGCTACGAGACTCTCGTATACCGATGAAGATGACAAGCACAGACAGGCACTCCAGTAGCCGGTTCGGCGCTTCTTGCAGAGCAATAATGGTGCTTCTCAACGTCCGACCACCAAAGTCATGCCCGACGCGCTCGACAACCCCCGACCGCGAGCCCGGACATCACCACCATCGGCGGTACCAGGCGGATACTTAGCTTCAGACCACGTGCAGACGAGCATGAAGACAACAATGAGTATGATGGCGGCGGCACGGCGGCATGTGCGCAATACCCGCCCGCCACGAATCTCTCCGAACGTGTCCGCATGGCAGAATTGGCTGAGCTCTTCAAGAAACTGGGCGCGCGTTAGCCGTAAGGCGCAATGAGAGCATTCTCACACTACAGACAATACTCGGTCGAACTTTCCTCTTTCGGTGATACTCGAGCGAGGGCGCGGATGCGTCCGACGCCATATAGCACCAGCGACCAGGCCGATGGCCGCACGAGCGGCACGACCCATGCGATGTTCTGGAGCACAGTCGCCACGAAGGGCAGCAACGGGAGAAACTGTTAAGCTACTACCCCAAAGTACTGTCGTCAGCATTGGTCTCCTGCCTAACCGCCGTCGCGGGTAAGCTGTTTCTGGTGGCTCGCATAACAGGCATCCGACCTAGCGCAAGCATATCCTAAGTCATCGCACAATGCATACTCGATGCTGTCCACGACAATCAGGACGGGCCTGAGCTTGTCTGCATTGTTCAACCATGTGGAAGTTTGCATCTCCTGCCGGGCGGGCTGCAGTTACGACGACCGTACATCACCGCGGATACAAGAGCTGAGAAGCACTAGCGGAGAGGATGAAAGTGTCGTCAGGTGCCACACAAAGAAAGATGGTCTTCGCGTCGACGCGGAGACATTGCAAGCCAAAGAGGATGATTAAAAGAGATAGGAATTGAGACGACAACTAGAAGCAACAAGGCTTCTAGAGCTTGAAAGTGGAAGAGATTCGATGAGACTAGTGTTCACTAGCAAAACGTCGTGGAAGCGGACATGCTAGGTTTCGGGCAGCCAACCACCATGTCCCTCCAACCCAGTATCGGATGGTCACTTCAGGTCGGCCGATAAACAGGACGAGGATCCTTTCCAAACCCTTTCACACCGGTGCAGCGAATCGCTGTATTGATTGGGGGTTGATTTGTCGACAAATGCTGAGCTACATTGGAACAGAAGTACCTTCTGCGCTCATGCTCGGTAGACACTATGTTGCGCTTATGTCGTCGGGTGTTCATAGTGCAAGTTCCCGGTGCTAGACCACCAGGTTTATGGAACGTAAACGCGATAAGAAGCCGATACACTGGTTGGAGCCTGTGTATCCCCACCAGGTTGCTTTCTGACACCTCGTGCTGTCTAGAGATCCGATCAAGTCCAACAAGAACTCTGTTCCAATTCTGTTCCTGGATAGTCTACGGTCGCTCCAGCCACGAGTGGCAACAAGATTACGATGTGCGGCATCAATCCGAAAGGGCGTCATCAGCAGTATGGTAAAAGCCTCACCGACTGCGACTGAGTATCACCCTAGGCCATACGACTATCTCTTTCAACTCAGCATCACATCCTTGGACGGATGGAACTTGACGCCGTTCAGGATCCACGCATTTTCGGGATTGGCAGCATTTCCTCCAGCCGTTTGGTAAGGGAATTACACTTGTCATCCCATGGCTGTATGCGCTTGCGAAGAAACATGTTCCAGTTGCCGATCTCTTGCATCTTCTGGCCGACTAGGGCATTCCGGATCTTCTCAACGGCCTGATTGCCATCGGGCCCGCATGTTCCATCGAGGGCTTTGATGACTCCATGATGTACGTTCAATTCGAGATCAGCACCCTCAAAAGGCTCTAGTTTCAGGGTGAATTGCGGAGTCTGCGACCACATCCAGTCCTCGGTCTGCTACAGTCAGCACATCAATGTTCATGTACGGGAGCCATGTACGCACCAAGAGCTCATCGTATCCCTTCTTGATGTCTGGAATGTCCAGATGCTCTTCGCCAACAACCTGCACAGTCGAACTTTTGATAGCACCATACATGGTTCCAAACTCTGTCTGCAGTCGCTCCTGAAACTTCCCGACGTCTAACCCGATGTTGCCGACCGGCGAGCTGACGCTTTCCACCCCCTTCGCCTGTATGAAGTTCTTCGCCGGCGATCGGAGGTACTGCGGGATGATATTAAGATTGGGCGATGCGAGGAGCGTCGTGGCATGGTGCAGCGCTCGCGCCCGCGTCAGCTTGTAGGCCGAGCCGGAAACCTTGAGCGGCTTGGGTCCACCCTCGTCGGCGGTATATGGCGAGGCATGTGTGTCTTCGGGATCCGCTGCCCGCTTTTGGGAGCCTTGGTCGAGCACGATGTCATGTCGTTCGTTGACTCTGGCACGGTCGACGCCTAATTTGCGGAGTGCTCGGACGACCATCTCGGCATGCTTGTCTCGTGTGAAGTCGGTGCGAGGGCATATGATGCTCCAATTGACGTTGCCCTCGTCGTGGAAGACGGTGCCGCCGCCGGAGCGCCTGCGCACAAGGTCGACATCGCCTATAGCGGGCGGTTCCGTGTCCTCTGGCGTCTGGTCGCCATCTTGTGCGGCGTGCAAGATGCCCAAGTTGACTTCAGTCCATGGGTTTTGATTTCTGCCGATGACGACGCAGGGGCGGTTCGTGTAGAGAAACAAGACAGTCGAGTCGGGCGGCGAGGTGCGCAAGATGTGGTCTTCGATCGAGAGGTTGAGGTAGGGGTCTCTGCTGCGCGAGACGTAGCTCTGCACCTTGTTGGCTGGGTCCGAAAGCTTCTCCGAGAACGAGGAAATAGCGCGCCGTGCAAGAGACATGCCGCCAAATGATGTAGTAGATGGCGCGGAGATGTGCTGAAGAAGTAGGCGGCCGAAGCCCCGCGATGGTGCCATGACTTGGTCGTTTGTCAAAGTTGGTGTGCGTCGTGAAAGGCGCATTCGCGGAAACGCGACGCGGAGCTTCTGAGCTATGGCCCCGATTCGGTCTAGCTTGTCCTAGCAAGTCTCGCGAATGTTTGACGCACGATGCATCACTCATCATCGTCATTCCTGAATATCGGCGACGGGCATCGCATCCGTCAAGCAGCACGAAAAACTGTACAGCATAAGAGTGGCAGGCGTCCGGGTGTGTTTGCGAAGATCGTATAGAGAGGGAACGGGTAGCGAGAACGAGACCAGAAGAAAGAGGCCCATTCCATCCCGCCTCTCCCCGTTCACAGGTGTGGGCACGACGCGAACGAGGCCTCATGGGCCATAGCGAAACCCTCCTTCCTCCCATCATCAGTTTCCATTGACCGGAGATCGGCCGGTTCAGGATGGTAGCGCTATGGAAAAGATGGTTAAAGCGTCCGAGCACGCCGCCCCGGAAGTCGACACTCGGTCCTGAATGCGCGTTCCCCCTGGAATCCCCATGAACATCGCACTGTGTTTTACGGAGAATCACAGCAGGCTATTGGTCTTCACCCCCTGACCCACAAAGAGCGCATTCTTTGCAAGTGGGCCTTTCATCACACGAACGTCGAACTGCACTTACAAGACGCACGATGTTTAGTGGTCTATGGCCAAGTAAACGCTGCTTCCGAGCTCAAGCTCGCGGGATGTTAAGCTGAATGCTGTAAATCCCACGATGGCCACTCCCGCGGATTTGACTTGATCCCAATCTACGACTCCCAGCATCTGAGGATCTAGAGATCTCCTTCCTCCTCAAGTTCTACCCTTGGATTATGAGCTCTCTATCAAGGACCGCGCCTCATTCTCGTTCAGAGCTTTTCCAGGCTGGTAGGGGATGATCGTCCCGTTCGGCCGCAAGTCCGCGGGTCATCCGGGTTTCGTCCATCCATCTGAACATAACGACTTAAACCACCGTCCTCAGTTGCTTGTTAACCCTCGCAAAAATTACTTCTACCAACGCCGACCGTAAAGTTGAACGTTCCCAAGTACGTGCATCATTCAATACTCAAGGTGGCATTCGAGACGGCGACTAGGCCTTCCAGGTCTACCTCTTACCCCTCAAAAATACTTATCGGATAAGTGAACTTTCACGCCAAACTTGCCTCCATGAACTAAAAGTCTAGGGTGCTTAATCTGAACAGGGACACTGGGAGTTTTTCCGCGGGCAAGACAAAGCTAATCCTTATAACCCCCAGGGGTCTGGCAATCAACTCATCTTTCCAGGCGATATCACCCTAAGGTGAGCAACAGGCGCCGGAAAGACGTTCTTTTTGGTTGTATTTTGGAACACCTTGTTCCTCATCACTCCAGACAGTTCTTCATGTTACAGCGCCCGCGCAACATCGCCAACAGACCTCGGAGAGAAGTATCGAGTGGATGGAAGACTCCAACTAGCATTTGCGACTTCTACTAAGCCTCTGGCTGTATTTACGAGAGCAATCGATCGAGCCACTTCTGGGGTCTCGAGTCTGAGGGTCAGCACCAAGGAGTCGCTTTCGCAACCGTCAAAGTACCTAAAAGCGGCCCGAACGCTACGAGAAAGCAGTACCACGAGCTGCAGGCACCTACGTATGCCTTCAAATCATCAAATTCCTATTGAGTTTGGGGTGCTGCTAGTATCACGACGCTAGACTTGTATCCGCTGCTATGGTTGCTACCGCCATAGGTCCTACGTAGCGCAGAGCCAACGACAAGTTCCAACGTCGAGAATGCTCCAGGCATGATCCCCGCGATCAATCCTTTGACCGCTTATTCAGGAACTGCCAGCTTCAACGTTGCTTCTGGACAGCTGTCGTCGGGACCTTTCGGAGAGTTTGACCGATCTGAATGGCTTTCTTAAGTGAGGAGCTAGGATGCAACTTTGAGGCAGAAGAAGACGAACGAAGCGCACCCGGCTGAAGTTTGTAGGCGAGGCCGTGATGGTATTGCTTCACGAAGTCAATATGCGAATTGTTTGCGTGGCGAGGTTGCCCATGCTGCGGTAGACCACTCCTATATCCACTTAGTCGGAGTGTCACGGCAGCTGTGGCCTCTGCAGGAGGCGATCGAACATCATTACCACATGAGGTCTTCTTCACGACCCTCGACCAGACGTCTTGTAACTCACGCCCGAACTCGAAGCACATCTGAGCATCCCGCATCCCGCATCTTAGAATCTCGAAGTTCACCATTTCAAAGACGTCGATCTTCGGCGAGAGAGCCACACGATCTTGATGTATCCCGGCATCCCTCCACCGCCAAGCCATTGCCTACCCCATGACGAGAAACCACAACACATCCACTCGATGTGCATTCGTGTACACGTCGAACATCCAATTTTGGCAAAACTAATGCCGATATCGCTCCCTTGGACTTGCTAAGGATCATCTCGCTCATACTTCTCGACTTACGGAGCCGCCGAATCACTCATGCTTGATGCAGACTCAATGCCAATCGACTGCAACGTGCCGACCAACTGCAATATCCCCTGTCGTGGATCGCAAGGAAGCGGACATCATTGTCCCGAATCACATACGAGCATCGGCCTCCTCTCGGAACCTCGTGAGCAATTGCTAAGCTAATCTCAGGTCTCAGATCGATGCATAGCGCATGTCGTCGTTTTGTGCGAAGTCAGACGGCACCTTCATGCATCGTTCGCGTGTCGCCATATCCCCGATAGCATCGCTGTCGCAATTCTACGCAAGCACAAGGAATTTTCTCGGCACTATTTGGACGCCGTACCGGTGATGTAGCGCTCAAAGTGCTGTGTCGGTGGCATCGGGTGCGAAACCAAACGGCATTGTCGCGAACGACACGAAACGCTACCCCTTACAGATGCATGATAGTCTCAGGGCTCTAAACTACTGTCATTGCTACCAGACCTTCGCCAAGAAACAACTGATACTATCAATGCATTATGGCACCTGCTGATTTGCTTTAGAAGCTGGGTAGGACCGGTCGTGGCTGATCTAAGGTGTAACAACCTATTTTTCAACCTTTCGCCCACCGCTATGTCTATATGCGACTGCTTTGGAAAGCGTACCATGCTGATTACTGCCAGACTGTTCTTCGCAAGAGATCAGCTCTGCCTTCAACGTTCCATGGCATACACGACCTTCTCGTCGACAGCCAGCTCAAGTGAAATGCAGTCATTCCAAGACATACCAACCTTCTGGCCAACTTCTACCCCGCTCGGCACGCACGCATTGCTAGGTTGGCTCCGCACACACATAGCAACGCGACGAGCTGCCCTTTCACCACCACGGCGACCCCGCACGATGAGAGAACCGCCCACACACTCCTCCAACAAAATATCGATACGCTATATGTGTATGGGTTTATATTGTTATTACGCGCTCTAATATGCATCAATTAAAACGCAATGGCTCAGCGTAACATCTTCCTCGTGCTCCGGCTTCGTCCCCTCCGTCGAAACCAAAATCGAAGAAAGTGCTAACGTTCGAATCCAGGGCCACTCGGACCGGAGTTACTAACCATTCTCTTACCCCCTACCGCAGCGTAGATAGTTTGGCGTTCCCCCTCCCCTGGTTTGACGAACCTGTGCTAACTCGTTTACACACCTAGGGAAACGGTTCGGAAGCCCCGCATCGGGCGGTAAGTAAAATCCCCCTAACACAAAGGAGCACAAGGAAGATAATGAGCCCATTTTTTTTGGAGTCTTCTGGTCCAGTACAAGAGCTGACATGTCTTTAGGAAGTGGCAGTGTTTAGAATGGCTTGATGGCTACCTTAAACTCTTACTTTTGTAATACTTTGTTTTGCGTAGCGCAGCGCACTTTTTGTTTACCTAGCGTACTATATCTCCATGGGTGACGGGGAGAGCTCTCACCGACAGTCGCGCTACGCAGATGCCAATGACCGCCAGCTACTCTGCTAGACCGCTACCATGTGCAGCAGCGACAGCGGCTTCAAAATCTGCAAAGGATGTGCCTACTATCTTAACTCTATGATCGGATCTCAGCAACTGTGTCATTCAATCTTGATCAACGACATCGACATGGCCTAGCGCACAAGCAAATCGGCACGGGACAAGTCCAGAGAGGCGGACCATCAAATGTAACCAACTTGAGAAGGCTTGGCATGTTATCAACTTTGCGATTATGAATGCAAGTAGAACACATGCGGTGCTTCAACAAGACGAACCCATCAGACGCGCACGACGTGGAACTGTCATCCAAATAAGCTTTACGGCGCGTCGGTAGCAGCCTAACGGTGGCGGGCCTCAATGACTCGGTTCCCCACACCCCGTGCGTCGGAACCATGACAGCATCACTCCCACTCAACACGCCCTCAAATCGGCGCGACGACATCGAGGGCCAATGAGCAGCGGATATGGTGAGTAAGAGTGGTGGACATGCAGAGACTGGCCGGATTGGGAAAATGCACGATGCACCAACTCTAACATCGAGTCCCGAACTTCATATATGGCGGCGTCGTCCAACTCCGATGACCTTCACCGACACGACTTGATATTATTAAGGTCACCCGGTATGGCGACAACGAAGGGCAGCAACCTAGAAGGCGCGCATTCGAATAATACTCATCCCAATAACACCTCCACAACCCTCCCTATCGTCATAGCAGGCGGCGGCTGCGTCGGCCTCTTCCTCGCGCTCCTCCTCGCCCAATCCTCAATCCCAAACCGCATCATCGTTGTCGACCCTTCCCACCCGGACCCGCAATCCACCCGCGCCATGGCCCACCAACCGCTCATCTTCCCGCTCTTCGCGCGCGCCGACCTCATGCCCGAGCTCTTGCGAGTTGGATCTCTCTCCACCGGGCTGTGCTTTCGCACGAGTGCGAAGAATGGGTCGGAGCTTATTGCCGGGAGGAAGTTTAAGGAAGGCGAGAAGGCGCAGTTGCTATTGCCGCAAGGGAAGTTCCAGGAGGTGCTTATACGGATGTTGGAGAAGGATGGGAAGGGGATTGTTAGGCTGGGGTGGGAGCTTGTGGGGTTGAAGGATGGGGAGAAAAGTGTGAATGTTAATATGCGGCATGTGGATGGAAGGGAGGAAACGCTGCAGGCCGTGTACCTGATCGGCGCCGACGGGGCGAAGTCAAGAGTACGCAAGATGCTTAACATGCCCTTTGTGGGCGAGACGCTGCCAACGCAACTCGTTGCTACCGACATCATATACGATTTCTACGCGCACGACTTCTACGACGCGAACTTCGTCGTTGATCAAGAGCATTACGGGCTCATTGGGCGCATCGACGATGAGGGCTTGTGGCGAGTCAGCTACGGTGTGCCGATCGAAACCAGCGATGAGGACATTCTCGCAGGCGTTCAAGAGAAGGTTAAGAAGATGTTGCCAGATGGCGGGAGCAGCGGATTCGAAGTCAAGCGTGTAGCACCGTATAAGGCACAGCAGCGCTGTGTGGATGCATTCTGGAAAGGGAGAGTCGGACTCTGCGGCGACGCAGCACATCGTATATCCAGCCCACCTTCTCACTTCACATACTATTTTCTCCACGTTTAGACTGACCACCCTCATAGTAACAAACCCCTACGCTGGCCTTGGTCTCGCCTCCGGAATTGCAGACGCCTCCTCCCTTGCGGATGTCCTAACTCGCGTTTTATCCCACGATGCGTCCGACTCCGCACGACTCCTTTTATCTTGGTCGGACGCCCGGCGGCAGAAGTTCCTCTCGGTGGTAGATAAGCCGTCGCGCATGGCGTATGCGAGGGTGAAGACTAAGGTGGACTCGGAGGAGGAGATCAAGCAGTTGTTGGAGAGGGATGGTATGGTGGGCGCGTTGAAGAAGGGAATGCCGATGGTGCCTCCGAGTTTGGAAACAAGGGGAGAAGATCTGATGGGATGGTGAGTGGGCGTGTGAGTTGGGTGGTGCGGATGGGAAAGGAGTCGTCGAACGAGTCAGGAATGTGCCTAATAAACACGGTAGTCGTCGGAGATCTAACTTGTGTACATGATTATTCAAGAACATCACTACCTATAACCTACAGATTATCTATAATACCGTCCCTATATCACCCGACGCCTTATCAGACTCATTTGGAGAAGGTAAAGTGCTTGATCCAAGCAACGAATGGCTAATATCCCCCACTGTAGTGAGATGACCTCCTATTTCGGCATCCTAGGTCTCCCCCACGAGAACAAATAAAGGTTTAGCAAATCTGCCAGCGTTCTTCATCTAATTTCTTTCTAGACCAAGTGTTTAATGAGAATATACCGTAGTGTTGGCTACGCTGTCAATCATTCCGTCTGGTTCTGGCGTAGTAGGGGACAGCCACAGCCGCACTTTGGTCAGCCGCACTTTGGTCAGCAGCCAGCTTTAGGGTAGTGCCACACCAGAATTAGCCACAGGCTTTGCCGGCATGCGCACGTGACTCAGACACATCGTAATATGTTATGTGAGGCTCCGGAGTGACTAGGGTCGCATGAATCATCTTTCCTCGGCCGCCATTGGGCTGAAGATAACCCATCAGCGTGATGGTATTGCTTCAAGACACGAATACTATAATATAACAAATATTAAGAGTGATGAGGGTTTATGCGAGAGCTGTGACGGAGGAGTCTTGCTACGCTATGGAATAAGGTCCCCAACTTTCAGGCGAGAAGACCGACGATGAGGTTGCTAATCTTTTTAGCGACCGTTGGGATAAAGACCTCTAGAAAAGACCTCTAGAACTCAACATGAGCAAAGCAGCATATATACTTGAGCGTAGCAAGTATTTGTATTACTTTAGAATCTAAGTACTACCGCTCTTTTTCCCGTTGTGGTGTAGTTCTCGCTACGTAGTGAGGGATATTACGTCAGCATCTTTGAAATATGTTTCCGCAAATCGCGAAGCGCTTTTATCGGCATTACATCGAACGTAGATAAGCGCAAGCGTTCGCCTTCCCAGTCACGCCTGTATTGCGCTTGCACGGTAAACTCCCAAAGGTTATTATCGTGGCTCGGCTCTATAAAGTACGCTATAAAATTCTTGCATTCACGATGGTTTTTCTCTGCGTTATCTGTTTACCTCATTAGCTTGATACAATCGGCACTCTCTCGAGTGCGAGGCCGATTCGACATACCGGTTACTTGCTGCAACTTCTTATTGAAGTAGTTCTGCATTGTGCGATGTGCCGCTACATATAGAGCCTTGCACACCTCAACCGGGTTTGGGGCCTCAACCTTGTCATAGACGTTGCGTTTAGGATAGAGACCCATGATCCAAAGTTCGCCAGAGTCGTGTTGAATATCGACCAGAATGGATTTGCGGGGAAGACCTAGGCCGTCGCCGATATAGCGCATGTTTCCTGAACGCAGTGTATTAGCGGTCTGGCTAGCCTTGTGCGAAGTAGCATCGACGGTGCATTTGCACTTACTCTTCAGTTCTGCTTGAGCTTTTTCGAGGAGCTCTGGGTGGTATAAATCAGGCTGTCTAGCGCTGCTCTTGGTGATGGTGGGTGATTTCTTTTTGTTGAAGGTAACGGGAGGACTGAAAAGTATGCCAATAAATAGTGATGTTGTTGTTGCGTGTGATGTACGTCGTCGACTTTGATGTATGGAAGGCTCTGAGCAAAAACGTAGGAGATATGAGTGGTTTTGGTAAGAGATCAAGGCAGTGGACAGTTGCGCAGCTGCAAAAGAGTCGCTGTTGAAGATTGGGTGAGTGTAGAAGACACTGTGACTCGGCAAACATATCGCAAGGAACAATTTGAATGCATAAAGAATGACTGATTGCCAAGAGGAGTGATAGCTGTGTTGTCGATGAAAGAGGGTGTTGAGCGGATGCGCGATGGACGCTCTTTTAAAGGCTCTTTAACCATTGCGTTAAGCTTGACTAAGTATTGAGGTGCACATTGTTTTAGCAGCATGTAAAAAAGATATGAGCAACAACTTGTCGCTATATACTGTACAGGCTGTAGATGGCAGAGGAAGAGTGTCATATGTTTAGACAGATCTATAATGAAAGAGCGCGTAACCACTATCTAACGTCTGTCCCTGGGTTGTGAGACCCACTCTGTCGCGAGACAGTTTTGCGGTTCAGACCTTCGAAGTATCCCTTTCGCAAGTTTCAAAGGCATGGTCGGTATAACACAAGTCCTGTTACTCTCTAATCCTTTAAACCTCTGATATGAATTAAAGTCCACAACTAGTCGGGGAGTTGTGGTCAGAGGGATGATTAACAGCGTTAAGGGAATAATCGACAACATGACTAATATTACAAAGATCCGCGTCGGAGACTGGCCGATTAGAGAACCAATAGCTGTAAGAACAAGATGCTGTTTCTAAGATTATCTCTAATTTCGTCCTCAAGAGTAGTAGTTTTGCCAGGCAGAAAAGTAGACGCTTGAAACCTAGTAAGCAAATGCTTTCACCACTCTCTTGTCGCGTTAAAATATGTCATTCTGTGCAAAGTACTGTCTCATGGCAACGCACTAGTAAGGATGCCCGCTGTCTGCCTCTCCTGTTTCTCTCGACGTCGTCATGTAATTACTCATACACTTACATTTGCCTCATCGTGCCGGTGCCCTTTACAATTTATCCAATGTCGTCTTTGAACCCGTACTCCCACACATGCTCGTCTGGATCCTCTCGGGAACGGAAATCTGGGCCACCCGAAGCGTTAGATTGGGATTGTTCGTATAGCGCTACTCTTTCTCGATTGTACGGCATCCGGCTGGTGTCATTACTGTTGTCTTGTGTGAATCTTGCTCCTGCAGATGGAGGACAAAATTCCCAGGACTTAGACAGCTTGCATGTATAAGCCCATACGTGTTCGGGAACAAGTCGGCATCAGCATCGTCAACCTCATCGTCAGGTTCAGAGAGAATGGAAGGGCTGGAGATTGAGGTAGTCATGCTCTGTTCGCTTGTGTGTCTTGTTTGGCGGTGGGGAACAACATCTAGTGCGGGAGCTCAATGGCTTTCAACAGCGCACATCACGAGGGGACTTGAGCCGATTGTTAACCATGTTGCTTACCTCAATTTGCTCTAGGATAGTTTTAGCCATGAGCTTGGCTCCATGTTCTACGTGACTTATTAAAAGTAACTATCAATTGGGACGCGCTACTGGCTTTTCGGAATGACAAGTAATGCGCTAAGCAGATGAGAGTCACTTGATCTGCAATTGCCTTTAGCTTGTCTCGCGACAGGGTCCGTCTTTCGCCCCAGGGGTGGACGTTACGAAAGAGGCGTTCCCCTTAGAAGACTCCTGCCACGTCAAGCGTCCCTATTGAGACACGAGTGCAGATCGTCCAACGCCTCATATTTGCTACTCGCAGACTTGGACTCGTAAAGTACTTCGGCAGCGTTCGAGACCACGACCGCCACGACTCCCCGTTTCTCCAATAGAAGAACCTCGAAACCCTCTTCGCTAGGTATAGAATTTTCAACCATGTCTGCATCGCGTTAGCATTTCACCGCGGTGGGTTTCCCAATTTTTACTACAGAAGAGAAGACACGTACCCAATATTTCAAGAACTTTGTTTAAGCATCCTTGTTCGATCTTAACCTGCTGCAATAGATTCATATAGACTTCGTATTTAGTGTTACCTCTGCCGCAGAGGGTCGTATTCTGATAAGCTGCAGATCCTTTGTGGATATTTGTCATCGTGTGACAGAGTGGGTGCGCCAGTCGCAGATGAGGTCTCCGCACCCCAGACTTTGGCTTTCCTGGATTTCTGCGCAGATTCCTGTGATCAGGTTAATTGGTATCGATTCACAGTCGTGGTTAGTCATACAACTCACGTATGATTTGCGCCTGGAAAGTCTTTATAGCACGGCTCTCTTTGGCCGGGGAGCTCATTTCCGAAATATACACTGCTTGTTTCGGCGGCAATTCATAGCCCTCATAGTACTCTTCTAAGCAATCTGGGACAGGCCAGTTTCCCTCAGCCATAGTGTCAGAGCGGCAGATGAATGAGGTCGTGGATACACAAGTAATGGCAGACTATTTCGGACGGGGCGCGTAACTGCTGTCTTGGTGGTGAATGCTTCAAGCGGTTTCGCAATAGCTGGTTTTGCTGTACTATGGTCGTTAGATGTTTCGACGATTCTAGTAACGTTATAGCTTGTTTACGAATGATGCGGAAATCTTAATCAGTAAACGCAAGTGATGTTCGACGAACGTTGTGGTAGAAACTTGCGAAGGAGAAGAACACAGCAAAATCTGCTTTTAAAGTACCACGGAGTGACTCTTTGGTCGATGGTGACTACTTGGTCGTATGCTCTATCTTGAGCATTGCTCGACCCCGTGGACCATGAAACTGTCAAAGCATCGATTGAGAATCGGTACGTTTCATTTAGTCATTGTGTGCTGCGACACGCCTTTAGGGCGACTCAAAGGGGGATTTATCTTTTAATGTTTTGCTCAATGTTGCGTGGAGTCAGGCTGTGAATGTGACGTTCCCGTGGGAAGCAGTTGTATTCAGATCGATTTCGATGTGTTGTTGTTTTTCATCGCAGATGGTCTCTATTTTCTATCCTCATGGCATGCTGCCTGCGCGTCGCTGTTTGATCCGATGGTGTAGCTTCTTTATGCCTACCGTTCGTTTGGCCATTTTCGTAATGTAACCGAAGCGAAAGACGCGGAAGCCGAATGAAAGGTATATGATGGAGACAGCGGAGAAGAGGAGAGGCTTGTAGCATCTCATTTCGACTCGCTGAAAACGGTCGTTGCGATGAAAGCTCTGAAGTGGATAAAGTACAAAGGTGAAACCACCTGGAAGAGCGTCGCGAATCGAGGGGTCATTAGAGCCCGCGCCCGAGCGTGAGCCTGTTCTTGAGCCTTTCAATAGTGGGAGACCCAAGGTTTCCGGTGTTACTCTCAAGTCGCGAAGTAATGCAAATGGATGACTTGACTCGAGCGAAGTTGTTTGAGTCACTGGTCTTTCCTCCCTCCCGCCAAGATATCACGATGCGAAGATGAGACAAACAATAAGTCGTCAAAGAAACGTGACGAAGTTTAAATGACTCTTGACGAAGTTTCATAGATACTTGACAAGTGAAAGAGTCGTCATCGCAATGAAACGCTTCCCCGCAGCATCCCAGTCGCCAGACTAGGATTCGGGTTGGAGAAAACGTGGCTTGAGCACGTGTGGCTAGTGCGGGCCCTCCCGCCACAAGTCCGCAATGGCCGACGCAGCGTTCTGGACACGATCGAAACATCTACACCAGCCGCATACCCGCTAAAAACCGCCGTCACCTCACCCACCCTCCTCCTAGATGTCCTCACACCCGATTATTCATTTTCCCGTGGTGCGCCGATAACTGTGCGCCGTGAGCCATGTCTGCCGCCACGACTGCGGATCCGTTGAAAGAGCCCGGTACGTCAGCTTGGGAGCACGCCTGATGGGATTCAGGGCGGAGTGCTGCGCGGGGATGCACCGGGGATCAAGCTAATGTTCAAGGCAGGTGCGGCGTCGAAGTCTAAAAAGAAGAAGAACAAGAAGAAGGGTGCAGGTGGGGCGAACAAGGGCGGAGAAGCTGTGCTTGTGAATGGGGACCACGAGAAGCAGGAGGAGCAAGACGAGCTCGAAGAGGAAGAAGAGCAGACGGTATGGAATACCCACACCGGGAAGCGCACACAATCGCTGTGACTGACATCCTTCTAGAAGCCCGCCGCCCAATCCGCCGAACCTGACGATGTCGAAGACGAACAGCCGCTCTCACCTACCACCGCTCAAGCAAACGGAACAAAGTCGCATTCTATATCGTCTGCCGTAGCACTGGGTCTGTCGAGATCACGCTCGCAACAGGGGCTGTCGCCTTCTCCCCCCCCTCCCTCGGATACGAACGCGCGGCTCGATGTCATAGCCAAGGAACGTGATGCCCTGCGGCAAGAAGTCACAGAGCTAAGAAAGAGTCTGGAGAGCATACAAGAGAAACACGACGAGGAGATAGGCAGCCTGCAAAGCGAGCTGGAGGAAACGACTGAGAGTAGAGACCATTTTGAGACCCAGTACACCAACCTGCTAGGGAGGGTCAATACTATCAAGACTTCGCTAGGAGATCGATTGAAGGCTGATGCGGTACGTGCGATTCTATGATACCCCCAATTCTGGGAGAAGCGTATATTTCGAAACGCGGAGGTACTGATGCTTCAACAGGCCAAAATTGAAGAATACCAGACTCAAGTATCCGAGCTTGAAGAGTCAAACCGCGAACTCCAGGAGAACAGCACTAACCTCACGGACGAGCTCGAGAAGCTAAGGAAAGACAACGAGGAGCAAGCAGCAGAGGCGGCAAGTTTGCGGAATCGATCGAGTCTGTCACAGCAAAACTGGATCAAGGAGCGAGATGAACTCATCTCACGCGAGGCGTATGCGAGAGAGGAGTTTGAGAATGCAAAGCAAGCGATGCAGGACTGGGAGGTCCTGGCAATGAATGAACGATCGTTGCGTGACAGTTTGAGCGAGAAAGAGGCCGAGTTGAGAGACCAGTTGGAGTCGTTGCGTGAGGAGTATGAGAAGGCTGCGAGGGACCGCGATACTAATGGACAAGCTGTTGAGGGTCTGCAAAAGGCGCTGCAAGAAGTGCAGAATCGTGAGTTGCTTCGGCTTTCCATGACTCAAAGACAAGCTAATATGAACAGTACGCAAAATTGAGCTCCGAAGATCGGTCGAAACATACGAGTCCCAAATTGACGAGCTCCGGAAACAGGTGCAGGTCGCAGATGAAGCTTCCAAGTCGGCCAAGTCAACGCTGGAAAGTACCCTGAAAGAACTCGACCGGGCGTTGCCGTTCGAAAAGGAGGTCAGAGAGAAGAACCTCTTGATTGGAAAGCTAAGGCACGAGGCCGTAACGCTCAATGAACATCTCACCAAAGCTCTCAGGATATTGAAGAAGGGGCGGCCGGAAGACAACGTGGACCGACAAATCATCACAAACTACTTTTTGCACTTCCTCGCCATCGATCGATCCGATCCGAAGAAGTTTGAGGCGCTACAGTTGATTGCTGCGCTGCTGGGCTGGACCGACGGTACATGCTTCTGTTCCAGTCTGAGATTCGATACTGATATGGTGTAGAACAACGTGAACAAGCCGGCCTTGCCCGCCCGGGCGCGTCAAACAGCAGCCTGCGCATTCACATGTCGCCCTTCCGACGCACACCCTCGACGCCTTCACTAAATAGCGGCATGAGCGACCCGATGCTCATGGCTAGCAGTTCCAGCAACAAAGAATCGTTGGCCGAGCTCTGGTCTGATTTTCTCGAACGAGAAGCGAGTGAAGGCTCGCGAAGGGGTAGTGGGGCTACCTCGCCTCCTCCAAGAAGTGACACTGCAAGTGGGTTAGGCATAACCGAGAGGTGATGAAAGGCGAGATTGAAGACCAGCATTATTAGAATTCTGCTTGTACTTGTATAGGATACCAATTGGCTGTATGTGACGGGAAGTGGGTAGATGGAGCAAGTGGACAGTATCGCTCGTCCCGAAGGCATGATTATGCTGGTGGACCGCGTTTCCATTCTGGCGCGATATGCATGGCATCATTCTCGAGACATCTCCAAGGATATGATACAACTGTTTCCGAACCTCTATGTTACATGCGCGCGCCTTCTCATGCTCCCAACCACGCCATATCCCACAATGTTGTACACGCTTCTGGTCTTACTTGCCCGCACACAATCACCGCTTCTTCCAGTCACTGTGCTTTATGATAGGCGTCTCTTTCCGTGGATCCGGCTTCGCCATCCGTGTCCTCTGCGATTCCTGAAGCCTCTCGCGTTCGACCTGTTTCGCCTGCTTCTCGGTCGGCTTGCGGACGGACCACCAAAGGTCTCCAAATATGTTGGTTTTGATCGCTACGTCACATGTTAGATCAGACGGCCGTTTCTGTGCATTGCAGAACTGCCTACCGTCCACACAGTACGGACACAGAATATGCGCCCGCTTCACTCTCCCGCACGCCGAGCATCTGTTCAGCGACGTGACCTCCTTCAGGGCCTTGCCGGCCATGAACCGCTGGCGCTTCTTCATGTACGACGTCTTCTTCTTCGGCACAGCCCGCAAGATGCCTTCCCAGATGTCGCCTAATGTCGGTAGTGTAGGTAGCGAGAGCGATGGTATGGCGAGCGCGGCGAAGGGTGTGGGGAGCATGCGGAAGGGCTGTGAGAGGCGCTGCAGCAGCGGCAGGTTCAGGACGGGGCGGACGGGGCCATTGGGGTTGATGACCGGCAGCAACGTCTGCCATAGCGGCGGCAGTGGGCGGGCGAGAGCCATGGTGGGCGGATTGATGATCGGGGTGTCGTCGTCGTCGTCGGCAGTAACTTTTGGCGTCGAAAATGACCCCAGGCCGAGCTCCTGCCGCGCCTTGCTTGATTGATGGCTAGCGTGCTTTCGCTTGTGTGGCTGCCCCTTTCCGCGCCAGGCCAGCGACACCACGAGAAAGTCCACGACTGCGCCTGCACCACTTTTTATCCACAACACGCGCCGCCCCCTCGACACCACCTCTCGCCTCAACCCTCCCGCCAGATCCTCTCACGCCAAATCTCCGCCTCGAGGCACGCATCGCCCGCAATGGCCTACGCAACCCAGCAGTCGGCCGTCTACCCTGAGAGCTATGTCGGTTTCGACAGCATCACCAAGCAGATCGAGAAGAAGCTCGTGAAGCGCGGTTTCCAGTTTAACATCATCTGCGTCGGTAAGCGTCGCACCGTGCAGCAGCTTTCTGAGATGCTGCAGCCCTCGGAGAATTGTGGCTGCTAACGACGTGCGTGCAGGTCAGACCGGTCTCGGCAAGTCGACACTCATCAACACCATCTTCGCTTCGCACCTCATGGAGAGCAAGGGTCGCATGCTCCCCGACGAGCCCATCCGCCAGACCACGGAGATTCAGGCCGTCTCGCACACGATTGAGGAGAACGGCGTGCGCCTGCGACTCAACATTGTTGACACGCCCGGCTACGGCGACCTGATCAACAACGAGCGCTGCTGGGACCCCATTGTCAAGTACATCAAGGACCAGCACAGCGCCTACCTGCGCAAGGAGCTGACCGCCCAGCGCGAGCGCTATCTCCAGGACACACGCATCCACTGCTGCCTTTTCTTCATTCAGCCCTCGGGCCACGGCCTCAAGCCGATTGACATTGTGGTGCTCAAGAAGTTGAGCGAGTTTGTCAATGTCGTGCCGGTCATCGCCAAGAGCGACAGCTTGACGCTAGAGGAGCGGGCCGCGTTCAAGGAGAGGATAAAGGAGGAGTTTGCGTTCCACAACCTGAGGATGTACCCGTACGACAACGAGGAGCACGACAATGAGGAGGTCGCGTTGAACACGTCCATCAAGGTATGTGTTGCACAATCGGCGAAAGACTTGGGTCTAACCAAAATTAGGGCATCATTCCCTTCGCTGTCGTCGGCTCCGAGAAGACTATCGTGGTCAACGGCAAGCAGGTCCGCGGTCGCCAGAACCGATGGGGCGTCATCAACGGTATGTTCCATTTCCCTTACAACAGATCACACACTGACAAAGCACAGTCGAGGACGAGAACCACTGCGAATTCGTTTACCTCCGCAACTTCCTCACGCGCACCCACTTGCAAGACCTGATCGAGACAACGTCACAGATCCACTACGAGTCGTTCCGCGCCAAGCAGCTGCTCGCACTCAAGGAGAGTTCCGCTGTCGGCGGCGGTCACGGCTCGCGACCCATTTCACCAGCGGCCGACCGTGAGCTGAGCAGGAACAGCCAGCGCATGACCATGAACGGGTACTAGGAGTTCCCGAATCATAGTCGGGTCGACAGCGTTGGGGCCAAGTCGGCGGGACCTGGTCCGAGGGTGAATCCCATTATCGATGCGGTCTAATTGCGGGGGGTTCAGATGAATGTGGAAAGGTGGCAAGGAGGGAGCAACACTGTGTGTGTGAAGCAGACAGCAAGGAGATTTGCGGTATGATACCAGTGCAGCGACTTAGCTCACGTTGACTCTGTATGGAGAGACATGGAGTGGCGTTCGATGGTTGTTGCAGCCTTTTTTACATTCTACACCGCCAGCCTACAGGTTTATTCTCATATTGTTTTATTGCCTACATGGCTTCTTCTTCTCGATCTTGTTCTCTTATGTGGTTTAGCACGGTGTGTGGGGCTGGGGGTACGATGGGTTTAACTGGTTATACCTGGCACTACTTCTTGCGGGGACTGGGTTTGCTTCTAGGATAAGAATGATGTAGAGTGAGTGGTAATTCGAACTCCCTAAAATTGACGGCTTTGACTATCAACCGGCATACTCTCGGGATTCGAGATGTTCTCTATGCGGGCTCGGTGACTGGCTCTTGCTCGAAGCTAAGATTTGTAGTCGGCTGGTGGTGCCAGAGGTGGCGTGGTGTGGTCTGACTTTTCGCTGTCCAAGGATGGAGAGGAAGGTGTGGTGGTATGGGTGTGGAAGGTGCGAGGTGGCTTTCGGTGCTGTGCTGGAACTACCACGGCACCGAGATGGGTCGGATTCTTCCGCCACGTACGTGTGATCGTGGACATTAGTCCATCACTCCCATACCCGTGGCTCGGCAACTTCTCTCATGCCTCGCTGTCCCTCTACCCTGCGCTACCTCGAGCCCGCAATCCGTAACCCTTCCCCACAGACCAAATACCTCCGCAATCAATCAACCCCTTCAACGCAAAAACCTCGATCCATCAAAGTCCTCCATATTGTCATCACCCTTGGAACCACCACCATTACTCTTCTTTTGCGCGGCATCGCCGGTGGAGGAGGAAGTGGCGATGCGTTCTATGATTTTGGCTTTAGCGCCGGCGCGCTTGAAGCGGTCGTCGTAGTCTGCGACTGCATCTTCGGTGTTGAGCGTGCTGAATGTTTCCGGGTCGGTCAGGAAGCACAGGGTCGAGATGTGGGATTGGAGGCGTGGGGTGGGTGTTAGGTGGGGGAAGGGGTTTTTCACATCTTCCTTTCTCACTGGTGCGTTTGGTGTCCCGGAGCCATCTTCGGTCTTGGTTGCTGTCTTTTCCGGATTAGGGGATAGTTGGGACGGGGTCTGGGACTGAAGTTGAGCACCCCACACCACGGCTCGGCCGTGCAGCGCGCCTAGAGCAGCGAACTTCTCAAATCCCTTTTCGAGACCGAAGATGCGGCCTTCGATGCGGCCGGCTTGGGCGCCGTCGCGGGCGCCGAGGGTGTAGGCGGTGGTGTAGAGGGTGTCTTCTAGGGTGAGGAGGGAGTCGAAGGGGTCGGTGGAGGGGATGGACATGATGGTAAGAGGGGGGAGGGTGGGGGAACAGTGATCTTGAGGTGCTCCGGGGTTGGTGGATGTGTGTTCGGTGGTCCTCTAGCCGGATACAGGCGGACTTTGAATAAGCAGAATAGGAGACAGAGGTGAGTCAAGACCAAATATGGAGCTCAGTGTGACGGTCTGGCCTGTGTTCCAGGTTCGATGATAGTAGTCCCGTACCCACCGCGTAGAGAAGGTTAGATTCCGAACGAGATTCTGGGCTGCTGTGACTGTTTGATCTTCGACTTTGGTTCGCCGTGTTCCTAGCTCTTTCTGATGCCTCTTTTCCTGTGTTTCTTCTGGCGTTGGGGCTGGCGCAAGGGATGGAGAAGTATGTTCGGAGCGGGGAAAAGAGCACTCCAGTATTGTCGATATCTTTTGCTGCCTTTATAGGGTATTGGTCAGTTCAAGAGTGATCGAGTAACTTCGTTGAAGATCGAAGCATTTTCGGGTCGATGCAGGCTAGTCTGTGGCGGCTGTGGCTGGTGTGGCTGTGGCGGGGTAACCGTGGCGGGGCAGCTTCTCGATTATGTTCGAGCTTCAACATTCGCACGCCTGATTGACTCACTCGACGCGACCTGACTCATTTTATATACCGAGTTGCTGCGCGCTCGACTCTGCATCCCAACTCACCCTCTTTCTATACAACACAGTAAGTCGTTTGGAGATTTTTCGGCAGAAGGGGGGCTGACGACTTCTAGGATTACCACAACACAGTCATGACAGAAGTCAAGAAGAAGATACTGCCCGTCGAGGGCGAGCGGAACGTGCTCATTACGAGTGCGTTGCCCTACGTCAACAACGTTCCACATCTCGGCAACATCGTCGGCAGCGTCCTCTCCGCCGACGTATTTGCGCGGTTCTCGCGTGCCAGAGGGTACAACACACTTTACGTTTGCGGCACCGACGAGTACGGTACCGCGACCGAGACGAAAGCCATCGAGGAGAAGGTCACGCCGAAGGAGCTCTGCGACAAGTACTACAAATTACACGCCGAAGTGTACGAGTGGTTCAACATCGGGTTCGATCATTTCGGCCGAACGCCGACGCAACAACAGACGGATATCGCGCAGGACATATTCATGAAGCTGCATAAGAACGGATTCTTGGAGGAGCAGATAACCACTCAGCCGTACTGTGAGACACATAAGAGCTTTCTGGCAGATCGTTTCGTGGAGGGAACGTGTCCGTTGTGTAGTTATGAGGATGCCCGGGGAGACCAGTGCGACAAGTGCGGACACCTTCTCGACCCGCTCGAGCTGCTGAAACCGCGCTGTAAGCTAGATGGCGCGACCCCGGTACCGCGCCAAACGAAGCACGTGTATCTGTGCTTGGATAAGCTGCAGCCGGCACAGGAAGAGTGGTTCAAGAAGGCTAGTGTAGAGGGCGGCTGGAGCTCCAACGGTACACAGATTACGTCGAGTTGGCTGAAGGAGGGCCTGAGACCCCGAGGAATCACGCGAGATCTCAAGTGGGGCACCGCCGTCCCGCTAGAAGGCTACGAGGACAAGGTCATGTACGTGTGGTTCGATGCGTGTATCGGCTACGTCTCCATCACGGCGACGTATACGGATGAGTGGGAAAAGTGGTGGCGGAATCCGGAGCAGGTCAAGCTCTACCAGTTCATGGGCAAAGACAATGTTCCCTTCCACTCGGTCGTCTTCCCCTGCTCCCAGCTCGGAACTAAGGACAAGTGGACCATGCTAAATACCATTTCCACGACGGAATACCTCAACTACGAAAACGGCAAGTTCTCCAAGTCAAGAGGAATCGGCGTCTTCGGCACCAACGCGAAAGAGACTGGTATCCCATCGGACGTCTGGCGATACTACCTTCTTTCCCACCGCCCCGAAACCGGCGACACAGAATTCGAATGGAAAGGATTCATTGACGCGAACAATAACGAACTCCTCAAGAACCTTGGCAACTTCATCAACCGCGTGATCAAGTACGTCAACTCAAAGATATACGATTCTGTTGTTCCCGATTACACCAAGTTTGACGACCCGTACTTTACGGAGCACAAGAAGAAGATTAATGTGCTGTTGAAGCGGTATATTGACGAGCTGGAGGATGTCAAGATTAAGGCGGCGGTGGCGACGGCCATGCATATTTCGAGTCTGGGGAATACGCTGTTGCAGGATAACAAGCTGGATAATCGGTTGGCGACTGAGGAGCCGGAGAGGTGCGCGGCTGTGGTAGGAATGGCGCTGAGCCAAATCCACCTGCTCGCGTCGCTGTTTCAGCCGTATATGTGAGTACTACCTCCACACCATCCATACTGACCACCCTTACAGCGTAGCAAACCGCAATACTAACCTCTACGCAGGCCCGCTACCGCAGACCTCATACTTAAGCAACTAAACGCCTCCTTCCTCATCATCCCCGACACTTGGGAAGCGCGTTCCATCCCCGTGGGCCACACCATCGGCGCACCGGCCTACCTCTTCTCGCAAATCAAGCCGGAGCGCGAACAAGAATGGCGCGAGCAATTCGGCGGCGTGGAGGCGCAGAAGGTGAAGGACGAGAAGGCGGCGAAGGCGGCGGCTAAGAAGGCGGAGAAGGAGCGCAAGAAGGCGAAGAAGGCGGCTGCTAAGGGTGATGGAGCTGAGGGTGTGGGAAAGGGCGTCGAGGCTACAGAGAAGGGCGGGAAGGGAAGCTTGCCTGCGGATGGGACGGCAGTAGAGGAGGTTGCTAAGGGCGTGGAGCAGACTAGTTTGCAGACTTCTTAGTGGGGAGGTTTCGTGCATTGTATTAGTGCTTTCATTTCCTGTGGGGTGTGGAAAGGGCGTGTGGAATAGGGCGGTCGGTTTGGTGTTTATAGGCGATGAATCGGGGTGGGTTTGGATGGAATTGAGTTGTTCGGTACGTTATCGATGCATGAGGCGGGGGTAAGGTGTGCAAAAGGCTCGGATGGTCAAATTCATCGTTCCTCATATATCTCTTTCGCATCCTACGAAGTGGGAGTGTCATCGGATCTCCTGCATTTCAAACCGATCGCTCTTCTAATCGTGAACACGCCTTCTCTAGATGTCGAGTCCAAACCACCCTCATCGCCAATCCAAACAGCGTAACCGCATCCATCCCCCATCTACCCACCTACTTACATCCCCGCCACGCCCCAGCAAACGAGACGAAACCGAAACCGAAACCGCACCCCAACAAGCCACACAGCCAAACACGCACACCCGCCTAACACCGCGATCCGCGCCCCGCACCGACATCCGCGCTCCTCCCCGGCCCGCGCGCCAACCCCAGGCACACAGAGCCGCACGCCGCAATTCACCGCTACCTGGCCCCAAACAACCGCTAGCCCGCATCCAGCGACCCACGCTCGCATGCCCCAACCGCGACGTACGCACCCGCATTCATTCGACGCGGGAGCCGTCACGGCAAGAAGCGGGTGCGCGCCCCGTGTCCACTCGGATCGGGCGACGCGCATTCCGTGTAGCGCGCAGGTGCTCGGCGGCGACGAGGCGATGTGTACGAGCGGATTCCGTGCAACGGGTGGACACAAGACAGGGCACGTTGTGCAACGAGCGACGAAATCAGTATCATCCGCGGTAATTCCGAGTACTCCACAAAAACGGACCGTTTCCTTTCCCATTGAGGTTTGCCCCTCGTACCCTTGTTCCCTCGTTGCCCGTGGTTCATAGCTATCCTACATGGATGGTCCTTCCTCCTCGTCACTTGTTTGCAAGGAAAAACACGACGCATAAATAGTGAATATACAACAAAATCAGGGTATCCGCCTAGAAACACGATAACAAAAACAGGTGCGTGCGCCCTGGACCAGGGAAAAGCTCCGGAGACCTCGCCGACGCAGCAATATGAAGCGGTGCAACGTTCACACATAATCAGCAGGATTCCCCCTGGCAATACACTGCGCTGGAATGTCCTGTAAATGAAACGTCAGTCGCCATGGTTTCAGAAATCTCCGCACAAGGTTAGGTGACTTACACGAACGACTACAGAGCCAGGATGGATGATGGCGCCATTTCCGATACTAACGCCCGCAAGAATGGTGCAGTTGGAGCCGACGTGTACATTTTCGCCAATGTGCACCTCCGCAGCTACGGCGGTGCGGCGACTGCCCTTGATAGATTTGGGGTCGGTAGGGGTCCTCTGGGTATCGATGGTCACATTGGCCCCAATGGATGTATTCCTTCCGATCGTGATTCGCCCCGAGTCCAGTAGCTTGCAATGAGTTCCGATGTCGACATTGTCCGCAATGGAGAGGTTGTACCCATAGTCGCACATGAAGGGAGTGTCGACGTAGACTCCAGAGCCATAGTGGCCACAGATTGGGCGCTCGTGGTGGGCGCGAGAGTGGTGAGTCCAGCGTGCCATGAGGATTTCGCGAAAGTGTCGGTCACGGGAGTCGCGCGAGATGTCCACGGCTGAGTTGCTTGTGTTGTTGAAACGATAGACGGCGCCTTTGCATCTCTCGCGCTCTTCTACCAGCTGAGGTGTAAACGGCTGGAACGGATCGCCGGTAAGCATCTTGTCCTTTTCGCTTCTTTGAGGAGGCGGCGGGGGAGGAGCATAGTGGGCAGGAGGTGGTGCTGGAGGCGCGGAAGTGTGAGGGGGCATTGGTGGTTGTTGTGCATGGTGATGCAAAGCAGCCTCTGCGGTAACGGCTGGAGGGTTATTCACGACTTGGCTCATAGTCTGTGGTGTGTGATGGTAGATGCGGGGGTTATGTTGTCGAGACGACGGTGGCTGAGAAGATGGCGGTAGAGCAGATTGCGGAAGAGAAGATGGCGGCAGAGAAGACGGCGGCAGAGAAGCTGGAGGCACATGCTGCTGCTCGCTCGACGTAGGCCTGGCGTGCGTTGGCGTTTGAGGCGGCTGGGGATACTCGGCGGCGGGCTGATGTTGCTCTGGCGGATACGAAGCGCGTGGCGGTTCGCTCCAGCCAGTGCCCCAACCGTTCCTTGCCGGAGGGCGTTCCTGCTCTTCAACAACGATGGGGCGGGTACGGGCGCCATCCGTGCCATTTTGGCCATTTTGTTCTGTGTAGCTTTCTCGTCTAGTGCCGTGGCTGCTGAAGCTGTCAGGGAGGTGTGGACACAGGGACGCATGAGGCTTACCTGTGATAGAGTTGGGCGGGATCGACCGGATAGCGATCCCTGGCCTGCAGTGGCGGATGCGACTTCTGCACTCCATTTTTCGGCCACGGGACCTTGTTAGCATAGCCCTCACAAATGAAGCCTCCACGTTGGCAGTTGTTGCCTGCGACAGTCAGTATCAAGTTGGGCAAGGCTCATGGAGCGCTCCTACAGTCGGGCTTGGCTTCATCGCACTTCTTCTTTCGCCGGCGGCACGTCCCACAGCCAGTCTTGGTGCGGTTGGCGAATTGCTATGATGGTTAGCGACATCACAGGTGGTGAATCGGCAACTTACCCTCTTCCTTTTCTTGGGATCCACTTGAACGCCAGCACGGGTCATCTCGGTCGTGCTTGAGTGTTCGTGGTCGTTGGGATCCTCCGATCCGTTGAGCTGGGCGTGAGGATTCTGATGGGAGTTCATGTCGTCATGTGAACGGTCCATGCGGCGTGCATCGTGATGTTGATGATCGCGATAGCCGTTGTGGGATGCATCGTGGGGCTGAGTCCAGGACCTTTCAGTCTCGGGCCGGTCCTGGGAAGCCATAGGAGGGAGAGCGCGCGCCTGAAGGTCCTTCAGGTTCAGTTGTGCGCGCGCCTGAGAGTTGTCCAGATTCAAGCGCTGGACCTGTGCGACGGTGCGTGGGGATTCGTCTCTGCCAACCATGGCGTACGAATCCAGCCGTGGACGAGTGACAAGGGAGCCCTCGGGTGAAAGGTCGGACTGCGAGTCTTCAGGTGAGCCCGACCGTTTTCTCTTCCCAGAGTGGGCCGATGATTGGTCCTCGTCAGGAAGGGCGGGAGGAGGGGCACGTCCGTTTTGGTGGCCGTTCTCTGTTACGTTCCGCACGACACTCCACTCGTCTCTTGGGGCGGCTGGTCCTTTGGGGTCCTGCGGGGCCTCGGGGCTGGTCCTGGCGATTGGTCGGACGTGGATGGAATCACCGTTCATGCCGCTCATACCATATAGCTTGCGAGGTGAGGGTGGTGATGTCCTCCCATTCACCGCGGTGAATGCAGGGGCTAGCGGCTCTGCCGTGCGCTCTTTGAGCATGAAGCCAGGAGTGTTGGTCAGTGGCGCATGCAGTACAGCCGGCATCGTAGGCTTGCTGTATCGGATGCGAGACGCCGACCACGGCGGCTGTTTTTCGTTGAGGAGCGAGGGAGCCGTTTGCTGTGTGTTCTGGACGCAGCGCTGGATCGCAATGACGTGGATGTGCAGGATCGGATGGCAACGGTCGCAAAGGCCTGGTCGCAAAGTGGTTCCCCGCCGTGCTGGACTTGGTTGGAGCGCGGTGGGCGGGGTGGTGTCTCTCAAATACTGTGCTACGCCGTGGATGGTTCGCTGTCCCACGGTGCAGAGGCGGCTTTCGCGCTTACAGGCGGTCCGGATGATGACTTGAGTGCGAACAGGAGGGTCCGTCTACCTGACTCTACTCCACCTGGACGCAGCGCCACGGGATACGAGGCCGGGCGAGGGAGCGGGCGGGCGATGGGTGCTTGGTGTGGTCCAGCGTGGTGTTTCTGTGTCCTAGGGAATGGAATGCTGGTGTGCAGCCGCACCGGGGGTCCGACGAGGGCACGGAAGGAGCGAGGTGTGTGGTTGCCGAGAGCAGCAGCAGCAGCAACAGCAGCAGCAACAGCAGCAGCAGCAGCAACAGCAGCAGCAACAGCAGCAGCAGCAGCAGCAGCAGAGCCCGCGCCCGAAGATGGCGAGAGCGGTGTATAAGAAACCTCCTGGGCTGCGACTCGAGCAGCGTGTGGAGGAGGGGCGTAGGCGTAGGCGCAGCGGGCAGCAGGGCGGGCAGCGGGCAGGCAAAGCAAAGCAACATGACAGCGGCGGCTGTTAGCACCTCCACCACGTCGAGCACTCCAAGCTCGTCCAGCGCGTCCAGGGCTGCTTGACGCACGGCAGGGGCCCCCCCGTCCGGGTGCGTCTGATTGGCGCTCGGGCGGCGGGCCCCTGCCCTCTCGCCTCGCTGCGAACTTCCCCAGAACGCCCGCCTCCCACGCGAAAAATATGGGGATTTTTACATAATCATCGTCCCTGCATCTGTAAGACATCGACCACGTTTTTTTTGGCGAAAAACCGCGTCTACAGCCCTACAGCGCGGAACTGGGACGATATGGAGGGGAGAGAGGGCAAGAGGGCGACCAGGTTGTCACGGAGCACCTGGCCCCCGATGCGGCGCTAGCGCTGCTGGACGGGCCCGGCAAGACGGCAGGCGAGCGAGTGTCGTCGTTAGCGGCTGCCCAGCGCGGAACGCGACCGGCGCGCCATTCACACCGTCTGCCCGAGCGGCGCGCCCTGATTGGCCGCCGCGTGAGACAGCCTATTTCTGGTCGAGAAGCGCGCCTAAGTCAGTCCTCCGCCTGCCTGCCTGCTGCATCGTGCCTATCGCCCGTGAGGTGGCGCGGTGCTCTGCGTCGTTGCGCGAGTCCAGCGCCAGCGCCAGCGCTCCTCGCTCGCTGCATCTCGCATCCATCCCCCCCCCCCATCTCACATCCCATGCCCCCCCAATCCAGCAATCTCCAATAACTGCCGTCCAACGCCCCATCGCGAGCCTCTTAGCGCCATCTCTGCGCGCGTCGGCGGCAACCACGAGCACCCTCTCCACTCACCCCCCCGGCACTGCCTCCCTAACCAGACCTAACCGCCGGAGGCTGTTTCACGACCTTCCTCAAATGACTGAGCGCCAGGGCCCGTCGCTGCGTTTCATTTACCAGGCCAGGCCGCGCCGCACGCCGCACGCCGCACGCCGTCGTCGGTCATCTGCTCTCTTCTCTTGAATCGGCGGTGCAGGCAGCAGCACGGCAGCACCAGCACCACCACCGTCACCGGCAGCAGCACCAGCACCAGCACCACCAGCATGAGCATGGGGGCCGGTGCGGCGCAGCCTGCGTCGTCGGTCGGGCTGGGGGCTTGAGGAACCCCAGATCGCCCCGATCGTGCCTGCCGTCAGTGCTGCGTGCGTGCGTGCGTCGTCGCTGCCGCGTCTGGCGTCTGCCGTCTGCTGGTGTGCGAGACGGCATGCTATTCAAACCCTTGGCCTGGCCGCCTTCTTCACACCACCATGCAGCCCTCCCACCCGCCTTTTCACCCACTACCGCACCGCCCGCCCATCTCATTGTCGCGCCGCCTCAGACCACGCGATCGGCTAAAGTGGCGACATGCATTAGCCGGGGTCACGGTGTGTTCACACACGCATTCCCATCGGATGATCCTCTCATGGATCCGTCTGCGTCCGTCGACGATGGATATTGCTGCACATTAAATCCTGCAACGCCAATATTCCCTCACCTCTTCGGCGCCTCGGCACGTTGGTGTGGCCTGCATCACGGTGGTCCGGGGTGTCTCAGTACGGATGCGGCGCAGTCTGAAATGTCTCTCCTCTCGCCGCTCTCGTCACTACCGCCTTCGTTTCTCCTCTCATGCGTTCTGCCCTCTTGGGTCCGCGCCGTCCCGCTCCCGAAGCTGCTCAAATACTTGGGACTGCGGCCACACGGCGCCAGCGTTGCGACCAGCTCCTTCACGCGCCCAGCCCGAGTCCGACAGTCGGGGTCAGGCTCCAGAAGCGCCGGCTCTTGTCCTGATGCTCTCCCAATCGGGAGACGTACGTATCTTCAATACTTGTGGTTATATGCTAGCCGAGGGATCTCAGTCAGCAGGGGCAGCTGCGAGGGTTGCGCCTCCATTACGCCCGATCATCAGCCTAGTAACGGTGCACCCGTTGCTCTAACTTGAAGCGCGCTTAGGTCTGCCAGCTCCAACTTCACTCCAAGCGGCCAGCTGGCCGCCTTGACACCACAACCCTGGATGCGTCCCAGCTACGAGCCCTTCCCGAAGCGTTCCCGACTCGTCGCTTAGAACCGCTCAGACGAACCAGGGCCGGAGGGGTGGAAGTGCTGCGCCGCCATGATCAACATTTTCGCCGCCGCAGAGTCGGGTTCACTGCAACAAGAATAGCTCTCAACGGCCGCATGTTGGAACCTGTCCCATGTCTACTGGCTGAAGTGGCGCTTGGCGTGAAAGAGTGTGGCCATCCCTGTCTAGCCAGATTGGAGCTTACATTTGCGAGCCCTCGTGACCTCTCGACCCGCCAGGCGCTTCTTCTGGAACGGACTGCTTTTCTGAGCATCAACTACTTCATCTCCAATCCGGCGTCTTTCGGATACTATGCTTTCCGTCTCAATGGCTGGAAGCGAGATTCCGACGTCGTTTGCCGTCCCGCATATTGCGGCGCGGTACAGCGTTCGGAACAAAACCGGCTTCTATACGGTGCAAGAGTATCCAGTCGAGCATCGCGATGCCAGTACACGTGTCAGCTGTGCCGCATCATCCTGGTGAGCGCACCACGCTCCACTGTCCATGGTCCTCGGCAAGGTGAAGCTATCCATCCCCATTGGCCTGCATGGTGGGAAACCTCGCAAATCAAGCTTTATTTGGCGAGGAACAATAGCCTCGCGAGTGCTCTCGATGGTAGATGGCGGTCAACTGCGCCGCACCACCACCTCTGTGAATACCAATCTCCGCCAACTCCGTAGTGAACTGGTGCCTTGATAGCGGTACCATTTCCTTGGTTGAATAAAGAAGGGCCTGCACTGACAGTGGCAAACGGCGAAGCCGCCGAGGCTGGCGGCTGTCGCGCACCTACCTTCAGACCCGCAGACTAAGCGCGTCAGGATCATTGTCCCCACCGGTGAAGAAGATGCGTCGAAGTTCACTCACTGCGGAGTCATCCGAATTACTCAAATCACCAATCCTACAGAACAAGCCATACAAGTCCTCGCTTCGCATGCAAAATCACCGCGCATACACGTCACCGCTTTCAAGCTCTTCTCGGGTCGGGGTGGTTCAACTACCCCTGTCGTCATTTAGACGCGCTACTTTCTCACGCTTTACCATTCATCCAGCTGACGCCACTAAGCCGACACTCTTCGACCACAAGATGAGCTGAATAGTGGATGCACATTGAAAAATTAATTGCTATCAATGAATCCCAAAACACTTGACCGTCTCATCCGCAAGACCTATCAGGAAGTTGCTCGAAACTCTATTTTCCTAGTTGAAAGAGGATAAGCTTGCATAAAAGATCACATGTCGTCGACTATCAGCCAATACAGTCTCAGCTCGACAACTCACCGCCAGAAGCTCGCGTTTACGCCGCACGTATCATGCGGAGTGAAAGAGGCATCGGCCAGCCTGCCCGAGCACGCGAGCTTCGCCGCACAGCAATAGTTGTAGTTCGCATTAGGGTCTTGGTCAGTATCTGACGGCCTTCTCGATCGGCCCCAAGTGTGGCTGCATAGACTCCATGGGGCATCTTGCAGCAATGTCTTACTTGTGTCGGCTCCAGCTGCCCTCGCTCCGGCGGCCGAGCATCGCAGAACGTCTATCTTGCAGTATCTAATCTTCAGGTCAACGATTGGTCCCGGTTACATTGGCACCGTGATTCCAACACTCTTAAGACATTTCGATATCAGTATATGTCTTTGACATTAAGATACAAGGCTTACCAAGACAAGATGCTTATGATGTGATGCGTGTATGGCGATTGCTACCGACATTGCGCTGCGTTACGGTCCTCGGGGCATGGGCTTTGCTTATCGCCCAAGTCGTCCGGCACGATGGTACTGACCACCTGCTATAACGAAACCAGAAGCCAGGTCATGCCATCCATCGTTAGTCACAGTCCGTGTAACACACTTTCCAGGCCGAAGTGTGGTTACTCGGCATCCAGAGATGCAATGGTGGGGTCAATAATTCTATGGAACCATCGTTTGATTCGACCAGCTGCAACTTGTCAAACGCTCTCCTACACTCGTGTCGTAGACCACGACACCACGCCCTCCCCGATCCCAACTCCCAATCAGTCCTTCATATGAACCCTCGCAGCTTGACCTGTCGTCCTCAGCAATACCGGAGCCAAGGGCACCATACTCTCTTGCGCCCACGAGTGCAACGCATCCCAGTCCACGCACTTTCGATTCGACCGCGACCTAGGATACGGCCGATCGTCATCTGCACCTTCCCACTCGAACGTGTACACGCTGAGGTCAGCCGAACACATGACAGATATGCGCAGTGTTTCCAGGCAGTGGTCTGATGGGGCTGGTCAGTATGCTACACAATGCTGCGCCAGGGTGCGTACCGAGGTGGCCTTGGAGGTATTCTGTGTTGGTTGGAGTGAGGTTGGGGTAGTATGTGTCGCTGTAGAGGAAGAGGCGTAGTTGCCGCTCTTGATGATGGAAAGGAAGGTTGTTAATGGAGAGGAAGAGTTGTGCTTGAGAGGAGTGTTAGTGCTCGGGAGGAACTCGTGCTTGAGAAGACATCATCGAGCAGAAGTAGTCATAGTGAAGAAAGACACACGCCACCATCTCTTCGCAGACTAAAACAATTCTGGACAATGTCTTGGATGGGGAAGGTAGTCACAATGCCCTGTTATCGCGATAGTTAGGTACCGGTCGAGTGGTTGTTGGCCGGTTTTCCTGGAGAATGACGGTTTGGACGTTCGGACCCGAGTACACGGTGGAGTAGAAACTTGGAATAGCCGTGTTGATCGTGCGTTCTCGGACGTATATCGGCTATGACGGAGATGCATATTCTTGCTGCCTGTTAGCCTCATGCGTCATTGCGGTACGATGTATTGGCTATTGCATGTCGCGATATTTGCATTTCAGCACATGATACTTTTATTTGTATGCTCATGTCCATTCCAAGGTCTGTATATTTGAGAACCCTTTGATCATGTCTCGAGCGTAACGTCTTTTCTGACAATGCAAGCGAAATCTTTGCTATTTCTGTGGAACCGGTTGGTCGAAGAGTCTTGCTGGTGTTTTGCCGCGCCACAAGCAAGCATGTCGACATGTGCCCACTCAACCCCCATCACTTCGTATAGGCCCTTGCTATTTCCAAATCCTATCGCTTCGGAGGCCGAGGAACGTGTAACCACTTTCCATTTTTAGTCTTAGGCGTCACGCTGAATTGGGAATTAAATACTGCTTCGCAGTCGATGGCAATGAAGCATACCAGACCACACATCATACCACTCTGCGACCTACCTCCAAACCAGAATAGTCATCATCATGTACGGCAACATTATCCGTGGTGCTACCGTCGCTCTCATACTCTTCTCGTCGGTTGCTGCTATCCCTCTTCCTCGTACGTAGAGTCGTTTCGTGACCTCAGATGTTGCCGTACCGAACATCTAATTTACATAGTGGCAGACAATGCCGAGCTGGCTGAGGGATCGAACACGGAGGATGTCCACACAACGGGTAAACGCAAAGGTGTGGAGAAATGTCGCTGGAACATATCTTGCATGAGAGAACTGACGGTTTTTTTGACGCTGCAACTGCCGAAGGGACGATCGATGCTAGGGAAGAAACCAAGCGCTGTGTTTTCTGATGCCGTCTGCTCGTGATGGGGGGATTCCAATTCTTCTGGCTGAGATGGTGGTTGGGAAAATAGTCGCTTTTTCAATGAAATCCATATATAATCTCTGCATTCATTACGGCTCGGCCTCTGGTGACATCCAACATCCCACAATGCAAACCAATCGTCATTCAGGAACAAGCCCAACCAAGCACCCATTCTTGCTCTGAAACGTCATCCTCATCTCCTCTTTCCACTCGAGTTCTAAGTCCCTATTCTGCACTTCTTTGAACCGCCTCAACAGCATGATGAGCACATATGCACTCTCGGTAAATACTAGCCGCATGCCGGGACATGATCGTGGTCCACCTCCGAAAGGCGTGTACTCCCACCCCGGGCGGATGTGCTCCCACCGATCAGGAACAAATGTGTCCGTATCAGGACCCCAGAAGCTCTCATCGCGGCACATGGCTCGATAGTTGAGCTCGATGATGGTATCTTTGGCGATGTAGAGCGGGTCCTTGCCGTCGGCACCTCCGCCGAAGGGGAGGATGGTGGACTCGAGGCAGATGCGTTGGTTTAGCGTGGCGATTGGAGTTAGTCTGTGAGCTGTTGGGCGAAATAATGATTAGATTACTGCTTGTGCGGTGTGGTTTTCTTCTGGGGTTATGAGGCGCGGAGAAAAGACTCACTTTCGCGCAGTGTCCAATTAAGGTACTTGTACGAGCGGCTTCACCTTCAGGTTCATGTTAGCATGCAAGGGCCATTTCTCGGCGTGGTGGACGCCTGCTCTCAGCTTGATGACAAAGTGCATCAACACGGTAGAGTTGCTCTTCGCCTCGCGGTTTCGGACCTTGTATCGGATGCAATCGTAGTTTTGCTTCCGATCCCGGAAGTAAGTGTTCACGTCGGCCTGAGCAATCTTGATTCTGATCTCGCCCCTGTTAGATATGGAAGCTACACCTACCAATGGACCGGAAGCTAGGTGTTTTCATCATCTTCCTCCTCGGAACTCTGTAAGCAAACACACTCGATAGTCGCGAGTAATACTAACTCCAGCGAAGCAGCGATAGCCTCCCTCATCCGGATAACCTCGGTGATCTGGGCGCGGTAAGCAGGCTTCGACGAGTCGCTTGACCAAAGCCGTCAGTATTCAAGACGCGACGTAGTGCAAGATAAAGCTAACAGTATCAGTGCTGATCACTACCAGGCTGGTTTGGTGTGTGCTCGAAGCATCGCTTGGTATCACCGCATCTTGTCTAGCGACTCTTCGCGCTCTCTTCCAGCATCGATCTATGAAGTCTTTGCTCAGCAGTGTGACAAGCAGGATTTCGGCTATGCCTTGAAAGAGTCAAAGCAGCAACAGCTTTGGGTTGAGGGATGTCAAGCGTAGGCGCGGTTTTGCCCGCGTGGGTGACGTTAGTGTCTGAGTTGAGCTTGATGTTGTGGGAACGGACATCGGAGAAGTAACATGAGATATTCGCAACAATGGAAACGTTCTCTTTAGCTCCAAAGAGGCAAATAAGTTGGCGGATGAAACGTGTTGATGGATGGCAGGATTCGTCTTGCGCGTAGAAGAGTTTTGGAAAGTGATTAGCGTGAATAATTATGTGGTTGCTGACTTTCTTTCGGACGATCCTCCAACTTCGTTATCTTCCATCCGAGATTCCTCACGCACTGGAAAATCGCGACTTGCGCCTAACTCGTAAATGTTGGTTGGCACTCGACTGTGTCACTCACCGTAGCCAGAACACCGCGACTACTGCTGTTTGGATGCAATTCGGTCTTCCTCGAGATGATGAGTGGCCCGCAGCCCAACTTCTCGGAGTGTGAGCGCGCAGAGTTGGCCTCGAGACGTTCTGCGCATCAACACCATCATTTTACTGCCATCAATCAGAGCGGTTGCTGTCAGCCCCACCAAGTGCGGGATTGCCCCGCGAACGTGCGAGTCTTTCAAGAAAGCTGAACGAAATCCGCCGGCAGAAACGTCATAGAATGTACACGCTCGAAGAACAACAGAACCACAGGCTCTTCGCACGAACCGAAGCAGCAGCACGGTCGAACAGCGTGGCGTCTGAAACTTGACCCGCGACTGCGGAGCCAGCTCCGCCTCCCATGTTCACTTGAGCGGCCCGCGAAACACTCGCTCGACGCCAAGCTTATCTGGTACCTCTCAATGCTTAGCATGCCATTGGGTGGTATCAGTCCTAGGTGAGGCATCGAGGTGTTTTGGAGTCCGCTAACAAAGCGGCGAACCCGTTAGCTGTCAACGGTGGTCGCGCTGGAGGCGTTAAGCGGGCGCTTCGCGAGAGGGAGGTGCTGTCGCGTGTTCGCTTTTATTGCGAACTACAACGGTCGTTTCGTGCTGCCGTTGCGCCGCTCGAAACGAGATTGACGACCAGGCTAATGGAAGGCTACCTACTTTATTTTAACGTCGTTTATCGCAACATCAGATCGTTTCCTGCAAGACGCTTTCTCGTATGGAAACGGATTGCATCATGCGACACAAGATCGATTCCACGGACAAGCCCCTTGCCAAGAATGCCACAGGAGCTTCGACTCAGGCTGGGAGTAAAATTGCTGACTGCCATAGGTAGGCGAGGCTGGGCCGAAACTGTTAAGACATCTCCCAAGAGTCTTGGTAGACGGCCAAGCAATTATTTCCGCCTCAACAACGCAACCTCAAAATACATCGGGCTTTGGTCTGGTCCGAACTATCACACTCCAGTTATACTTGGGCGACATTTGAGTACCGTCAAGATCACGCATCTAAAGTAAAGAGAGGGCATTGCTGTGCAGCTCAACCGTGACTACATGGCCGTCACGGCACCACCTGTTGGTGAAGAATCAGTCCGTGCCACGGCATAGTGCCACTACCGCCCCGCGAGTTTACCCCGTGGAGTTTTCAACATCCATGGCACACGCTCCATCGAGAACACCCCCGACTCTACTCCGTATGCACACTGGTGAGGCGCAAGCGTTAGTCGATGTCCGCCGAGACGTTTTCGAGATGCTAAGCTTTCGTGGCAGCTGTAACATGTGTTAACTTTGAGCGGGCTCTTCAGGCCTGATCTAGCCTTGGGCCAAAACACTTCGACACACGGGTCGCTAAATGTTGTATGCACGGATGAGGCCAAAGCGGCTCACACATGCATACATAAGAGGGATGGACCTGAGGCAAGTTGTTTCTTCCCCATCCATTCACAGTTTCTTCGCACCTTTAACCTTCATTTCTCTTTCCAGTACTTGCATTCACTTCTTGCGACTGGTTCGCCGTTCTTTTAAATACTTTACATACTTCATCTTTTCTCTACTTCCTTTCGCTTTTCGTCAAAATGAAGGGTTTCGTCATCACTGCTGCTCTTGGGCTTTTCATCGGCACCCATGCGTTGCCTACACCCGGCGGTGGAGCTTCTCCTCAGCAGGGTCAGGGTCAGGGCCAAAACCTCGATCAGATGCTGAAGCTTCTCCAGACCTCGGGCTTGAGCAACTCTGACCTTAGCGCACTGCTAGAGACTCTCGGTGCTCAGAACGCGGGTGCTGGTGAGGGCGCTGCTGCACAAGAAGATGCTGCCGCAAAAGAAGAGGCTGCTGCAGTGGAACAGGCTGCTGCAAACGAGGCTGCTGCAAAGGAAGCTGCCGCGAAAGAGGCTGCAGCCATGGGCAATGAAGCTGAAGCCGTTGCTGGCGGAGAAGCAGCAGCAGGCGAGGGTGAGGCGGCTGCTGTTGAGGGTGAAGCGGCTGCTGGTGAGGGTGAAGCGGCGGCTGGTGAGGGAGAGGCAGCAAGTACGATCACCCTTACACAATTTCATCGCCCTGTGGAACTTTCGTGCTGACCGTACTTAGATGAGAAAGAATTGGAGGCTGCATTCGGTGCCGCTACTGCTGTAGAGGGTGGCGATATCAAGCAGGACCTCGTGTTCACCCCATCTGTGAGCACTGTCAAAGTACCACGATCTCGTACTCATGAGCTAATACTTTCTCTCCAGACCGTCGGCAAATTCGAATTCGAGTTTCAAAACGACGTCGCTGATGAAGTCACCGTCACTGAGAACACAACCCCCAACGGCGTCGCCCCAGAAGGCTTCGAGTTCCTCGAGACATCCTCCTTCACGGTCGCGCTCGCCGTCTCCAAGGGCGAAGGTCTCACTCTCTCCAAGATCGACTACATCTTCGACACTGCGGCTGCTGGTCTCGAAGGAAAGGACATCACCACGTCCAAGGTTGGTAGACTTTGTGCTGAGACTGGCTCATTCGTAATCTCCGAGGCACTCGGCGAGGTCGAATTCGAAGTCGAGGAGAACGAGGTGACGCTGAACTTGAACAAGGCTGTTACTGCCGAGGCTGAGTGGGGTGAGTGGATTCCGATGAACAGGTTGCATGTGACCAGACGACTGACTGTGAACAGGTATCTTTATTCCCGTTGCTGCTGCTGCCGCGGGCGAGGCTGCTGCTGGCGAAGCTGCTGCTGGCGAAGCTGTTGCTGGTGAAGAAGCTGCTGCTGCCGAAGGTGCCGCGAAAGAAGAGGCCGCCGCACAAGAGGGTGCAGCTGCACATGAGGCCGCCGCTGCTGAAGGCGCCGCTGCTGAGGGTGCTGCCGCCGATGCACATGAGGCCGTCGCTGCTGAGGGAGAGAACGCCGCCGCCGCAGCACACGCAAAGAAAGTAGAGGAGCAAGCCGCGAAGGTAGCTGAGGCAGAAGCCATGGTTGCCGCCGGTGCTTCGGGCGAGATGGCCAGCGAGAAGTAGGGTCGAAGGATGACGATCAGCTCAGCTTTGTTGCACCTGTCGACGAGTTGCAGACTCGAGCTTCGCGACGCCGCTTTGTCATGCGGAAGGCCGCTGATGTATTTTGACTTTTATTACTTTTGTATACCATTTTACTATAGACTGGGTGGAGGATGAATGAGCGTTTCTATACGCAATTCGATGCTGAATTATCGCTTTTGCATATGTGCTCTGTGATCATTAATTGAAAGACTCGAGTCTAGATATGGCTACACTTGTTCGGGTTATGGATGGAGTCTAGAATTGCGAGACCATATTGAGCACCGGGACGTATGCAGCTATGAGCAAAACTGAAACAAAACAAGTGGATGAGAAGTAGGCAGGTCACAAACCAAATGACAATGATCCTAGCCAGGGGTACTTTCAAGCGCGTTAGCGTGAATGAGATCGCACGTGACCAGACAGTAGCGCATGAAGCACAGACCATTCATCACGAAATCTCCAAACCTCGACCTCTAACAACGTCAATTCATCACTCCAACCACCACCAAGACAATGCCGCCTAGAGCACCTCTCAATTGGGGGCTTCTACCCCCACCGTTCCTCCTCCCTTCATCAACGCGCTCTCTCCTCCCCCTCGTACCGCTCCCGAAGCCCTCGCAAACAACCATCCGAACAATAAAGTCAACCAACACCCCCAAACCCGACCGCTTCGCCCACCACCCCTCACATCCCGCGCTAAACAGCACATCCACCGCCGCCCTCGCCCGAAAAGCACATTCCACACCGCTCCGCACCGGTGTCCTTGCGCAGAAACGCGGCATGACGGCGATGTACGATCCAGCCACCGGAAAGAGACAGGCATGTACGGTGTTGCAGCTCGATCGTAATATCGTTGTTGCGCACAAAACGCGGGACAAGAATGGTTACTGGGCTGTGCAGGTGGGAGCCGGGGATAGGGAGTTGAGGAATTTGTCGAAGCCGATGGTGGGTCATTTTGCGGCTGCTGGGGTGGCGCCGAAGAGATGGGTCATGGAATTCAAAGTGAAGGGGGCCGAGGGGTTGGGAGTTGGTGTAGGAGAGGGATTGGGACCGAGTTGGTTCAATGTGGGGCAGTGGGTGGATGTTAAGGCGATTAGTCGGGGTATGGGTTTCGCTGGTGTAAGTGGAATCTTCTATTTTGCGGTCGGAGAGGTGAAACGACATGGGATGGATTGGATAAAGAAGAGATACTGGCGAGGATGCATTGGAGATACACTGTGCTAATCAGGCAAACAGGGCATGAAACGCCACGGCTTCAGTGGTCAACCAGCCTCCCACGGTAACTCTCTTACGCACAGAGCCATGGGTTCCTCCGGAGGATCTCAAGGTTCTGGTTCGCGTGTACTACCCGGAAAGCGCATGGCAGGAAACATGGGCGCTGAGAGCGTTACGGTCAAGAACCTCAAGGTGCTGCAAGTGGACGAGGCGAATGGCATAGTGGTCGTGACTGGTAGGCTACACCGGACACTCTAAGTCATTTTGAGGACAATGCGCTAACGTACTGTAGGCTGCGTACCTGGTCCCAAGAACCAGATCATAAGAGTGCAGGATGCGCTGGGGAAGCCTTGGCCCAAGGGTCCAATGACGAAGCAGGATACTGTGTCGGCTCCGGTTGCGCCGGTCGTTGCGGAGGCAGCAGCTGTTGCTGCTTGAAGAGTACACGAGGGGAGGGTGTGTATGTATAGCCAGTGAGTGTATCATATATGGGAGCTTTGGAAGGTGTTCTAGAATCGCATGGCGCTGTTGTCCGTAGGCTGGGTTGGAAGTGGCGCTCGTTACGAGAGCTGCTGTTGTATTTTTCTAGCATGTATTAAGATATTTGCATCAAGCTCGTATCACCGACATGCGTCGTATTGTGACCTGAAGTGGAAAACGGACAAATCAAAATCATGCGGTATTGAGAAGATGTGCATCTATCGAGTTAAGCATGATATCAGATAGGCAATGTCCGATGCGCTGCTCTTCGGGAAAACAATGCAGATGCGTTCTATGCCCATAACCGGGATGCCCATGCTTGTCAAAACGGGCCCAATTAATCATGGGGAAAAATCCTGGACAGAAACACAATCCATACACGTTCAAACCTAATAATCGTCGAAGCCACGGTACACATCGTCGTCATACCCTCCATTGTCTGATCCGGCTTCATCATCTCCTCATCCTCCCCAGTTCGCTACACCCATATTCACTTCCGCCATCATCAGCGTCGTAATGAGAGCCGTGTCGAACTCTGTACCCCAAATGTCCGAGCTATACGGTAGTCTTTATGCTAATTACAAATTCTATGCTCGGCAAGAAGAGCTACAGAACGAGTTCAGCATGATTTGTTCCTTCCTTATCGGCACAGAAACCGGCGTTACCAATTCTAGAACGAGGAGGGAGCATTATTGCTCGGTGAACGGAGTGGTACTGCCGCCCATACAGAAGAAGGTCTGTCTGAAGATCAACTCGATCGGACTGGTGGAATCTGATGGCTACAGTATTTCACATGGCAGACATCGCAACTGAACTCTTTTCAACTTCAAGTCTAGAATTGTGCTTGTTTGATACTTGGCCAGCACGGGCACGCGAACGGTAGGTCCAACGCCCGCACCTCAAATTTTAACGTTACCGAGTTCACGTTACTCCAGTGATACCCTTACAACTATAGACCTTCAACTCGTTCCACCTTTTCTGCTGCGTCTTTTTGATCACCTTTTCGGACGAAGAACCAGCTCGTGCACACAGCTGCCAGACATCCCGACAACAGACAGATAGAGCAAATGTACGAAACGCGATAAGTCGGCCCAAATTTAGGTTGGTAAATCTGCGGTCCGACGATGCCCATCAGCTGACAGCTCGCATTCGTTATGCCAATAGCTAAACCTGCTGTAGTCTAAAGACCGAAATACAAAGTAAGTGTGTGTTTTGATTTCGAATTACTGGGATACGTACCGTTCCTTTCGCTGCACGGATCCGCTCCGGCCAGATGATGGCGAAGAACGACTGCGACGCTGCAGTGGCAATCATGACGAAGATGTACTTCGCTATTGGATTTTTTACAGTTATGAGGAGGATGTAGCATATGATCTGCGTTATCTCTACTCCAAGACCGGCTACCTATAAGTGGCAAGCATGTAAGTAGGAGTCTCATGTAGTCCGTACGAGGATATTCTTACCCAAGGCGACATGCGCTTTGTGTGGATGAGGAATGCGAGTGTGAGGAGTATCACGAACACCAACGTAAAAGGTGGCTATTGTTGTCAGTCTTCGTTCTCAAATACCACATCTGCCCGGTCACAACTCACCATTGTCATAATTTGACTGATGGCAGTGTTCGATATGCCAAGCTCGTAGATGACCGTTGGCAACACGAATGAGATTCCCCAACCACCGATACCGTGCGTTATCCATATTAACAGAAACGGTACGAATGTCGGATCTTTGAAAAGCGACTTGGTCTGCTCCAGGCTGAACGTTTTCGCGTTCATTGTAGGCGCTTGCTTTGGCAAATCGCTCAGGATCGCTTCACGTTCGGATTCGGCAAGAAACGTGGCAGTCTCCGGATAGTTGGGCAGGTAGAAGAAGGTCACTATTGAGCACACGATTGCAGGTATTCCTTCGAGAATGAAGAGCTGGGATATTGTTAGCGGCGGCACCGGTTCCAAACAGTCAAGAGTGCTTACCCAGCGCCAGCCAGCCAGGCCACCAGCTCCATCCATGAACGAAAGTGCGTATGCTAGGAGTCCACTAATCGTCCCGGAAAACATCCCGCAAGCGTAGAAGAAGCCAATGCGCAACGGGAGTCTTTCTGTGGGATACCAAAAACTGAGATGATATAGGACTCCCGGGTAGAATCCCGCCTCGGCTGCCCCAAGAAAGAAACGACATGCCAAAATACCCGAATAGTTCTGTGTCGCACCCTGGCACATACTGATGACGCCCCAAGTAAACATGATCCGTGCCATCCAGACGTTGGGGTTGAAGTACTTGAGGGCTAGCGTTGCCAGTGGTTCGAAAAACATGTACGGGTAGTAGAAGATGGAAAGCGTCCACGCCCATTGTGACGAAGAAAGATTGCCGAGTTGTTTCTTGATTCCAGTGCCTTGTTCGAGGTTGATGATGGCGGCGTTGCTTATGTTCGAAACGTGGATGCGCATGATGAGGTACACGAAGGCGTACCAGATGAGCAACCGTTTATCGACTTTCCGATGTGCGGCTTTCCGAAGCTTTTCCGCATCTTCGCTCTGCACGTAGGACTCTGCAGGGCTGGACACCTCCTCCGGCGCAATGCCTTTCGTGTCGTATATTTCGGTTGACGCCATGTTGGAAGGGAAGACGTCGGAGAAGACAAGAACGCGCGAACCGACTTGGAAAGAGTGCGCTTGGGATAGATCGATCGGTTTACTTTATAGAGCCCTATCCCGCGACTCACGTTTTCCTATCTGTTCCCGCATGTCAAGCACGCCATGGGTAAATGGTACTTAGGAGACAAACAGACCTTGCAACCGCCCCACTTCCCCGTACGTCATTCCGTATCCGGTAAACGTTAACCCTGATATATCTCTCGGCCATCGACTTGTAGCTAGAGTCCTTCCTTCGTGTGGTGTGGTTGTGTTGAGAGAGCTTCTAGGGTGTTGAGCACCAATCTTGGCGGGGAATTACGTGCTCGCGACTCCACTTCCTACCTCTGGAGATCGGCGCGAGCTCGGAGAATTCAACGCTGACGCGATCATATATACTTGTTGAATATGCCTTCTCATCATAGTCGCTGGGATTGAATACGCCACTTGCGACGAAATCAGAGAGATGCCTTCTATCGTTCCTCTCGAGCCTGCACCGCCCCCGAAGTGGCAAAGGCCTCGGTAACTGAAGAGAGCCTCGATTGGGCGGACATTAAAGTCGTTGATCTATCACAGTTCAATATACCGGGAGAGAAGTGGAAGTTGGCAAAGCACTTGCGTTTATTCGACCTTCCCGCCTTGTTTTTGGAAGGAACGGTGCCGCGCAAACACGTAGTTGGTCGCTATCGTGCAATACAAGAAGCGCTCACTCCGAAAGCCGTTAGCTTTTACAACAGTGCAATTCCACACTTGGTGACTAAAGATATTACAGACCCCATCCGAACAATTCAAAGAAAGCGTCATGGGTCAAGGCTCCTGCATTGGCTTCTACCTCAGCGTCTCTGATAATGTAGATCGGAGGGCTTGATCTATCCCCGGTTGTGCTCACCGTACTTCTCCGGGGAAGTTCGTGTGTTTGAACGCGAAACAACACATCCTGAGTCTTCCTCAACCAAATGCCCAGACTTTGCCCACCAGGCATTTCTCTGCGTCGACAACGAAGTGACATGAAGTACATTCCAGAACCCTCATTCTTTGCAATTGGCGTTTCGATTCGGACTCCTCTATTTGTCAACGCAAATTCAAGCTGGACACTAGGTGTGGAAAAGATCCCTCGCGCATTTGAGAACTCATCGGGCGATCTTGCAAATATTCCACGCAAGATTCTCTTGGCCGCAGCATCTGCGTCCTGGGCTTGCCACGCAAATGCTAAGGTCGTTACTGTTCTTGATGACCTCCTCTTGCAGTCTTACAAAGGCTCTTTTGCCTTCACCATAGAGGAGAGGGAGGTTGATTCCGAACAAGCCAAACAAACAGTACGCGATATCCTCTTCTCGCGTTGTCTCACGGTGGGCAGCCTAGGACATGATCTCGGCGACGGAAGGGTGCGGATACAGTCGTTCATTCTTGATGGCCGCGGCGGTCACTCCGGTGATGCGTGAGATTTCCGAACCGAGCTCCTGCTTCGTTCCATAGTAGCGCCACTGCGCATCGAAGAACCACGCATCTCTAGGTGCAATTAGCTCCTGGAGAGTCCACCCTCTTGTAAACCAACGACAGCTTGAGAGTTTCGCGCTAGGATCGGTGCTGTCGAAGTCGCTCAAGTATACGATACAGCGTGCTGATTGTCGATACCACTTGAACATGGAATTGATGGCCTCAGTGAGCCCAGCACTACTGCTCTTGTCAATACTACACGTATCGATCCAGGTGTAGTTGTGTCCCATTTGTAGTGCGATTTCGCAGGTCTTGAGAATCTTTGCAGATCCAGGCTTCAGCCTCAGCCCGTCTACGTGGCAGTAATCCTTAAAGGAGATCTCGTGAGTTTCCCATGTGTGAGAGAGGATGGCGTATGGCTGTATGTTCTTGCCGATGAATTCTTCGAATTCGAGCGTAGTGCAGTTGATGAGCCTCATGGTCGCGATGTCGTAGTGTCGTAGAGGTAGGTTCTGCCAGGTTGAGGCAGGGAAGCTAAGGACAGGATGCGCGCTTACATGTAGTAATGTAGTATCATGCTGCGCTAGCCGATTCAAAGATGGCCCGTGTTTCCTGGGGCTTGCATGGGTGATGTTCGCCCTATCGGAGATTGACTCTTGACGCGACGACAACGACAAATTGTTCACGTAAGCAACCCCGTGTCTGATAGGGCAAGGTCCGTGCAATCCCCAACACAAAAGTTATCCAAACATTGTGTAGGTTGGTTGAGTGAGTGAGAAACAATCCGCCGATATTTGGCACCAGCGTGAAGAAGTTAAGACCGTCCGGAACTGAGTCCAGTTCTGTAATCACAAGCGGGAAGCTCAAAGAATCTGATGTCGGGCGAGCCAGGCATTATTGTCAGACAGAATTGCTCAATCCATCGCCGAACCTTTGGGAGCTATACCTCTAGCGCTTAGTTTGATTCCGAAGTCTCTTGCCCCGATCCGAATTTGAGACGCGCACTTTGTGATAAACGCTCGTAGAGCTTCTACGATCGATGCTTGAGACGTCTCCTTGGTCGGGATCGTCGAAGGTCTCGAGAGATCTGTCAACAGTGGTCTCATCGCGGCTCGTTTGTTGCTCTGTCCAGTTCAGCTCAGTGGTGGCTAGACTGCCCGACATGTTTCCTGTTATGTAGGTATGACTGAAGCCCGCGTCCAGTGCCGGTAGACTAAACAACGTGCTGAACGCATCGTCATTTGGGAAGTCTGTCTCGTTCATCAAAAATGAGAACGATGCACTTCCCTCGCCGTCTTGTGTAGTAGGATGACATGATCGGCACACTCCCTCTTCATCAAGGTCGGCCCAGAAAGTACCGCATGCTGTGCATTTGAGCAAGTCCGCATCTTGAGTAAAGAGGGCAGCATCGTCGAAATCCGAGAGGTCTATGTCAATGGTACTGAGTGACTCGTCTTCGGACGATGCTATAAGATAGCCGGCAGGTGGCTCGATTCTGTAGTGCATCTCGAGGCCCTCTGTAGAGTTCCATGTAAAAGCTGCAGGCTTATTCCACTGCGTTCGCCACGTTTGGAGCAGGTTCTTTTCGTCGCTGCAACTTTCCAACAAGGCTGTCGCTTTGCCAATGTAGATGAGGTAGTGGCACAGAAGACGAAAGAGTGCATCTTGCTTGCGCCCGAAGTCGGTCATGTAAACATTCGGTTCGTCAAAGACCTATAGCGCCCAATTAGTACTGTCAGAGGCGCAGATTACACAAACGTACCTCTGAGCAGGTATACCTCATCCCGACAATGGTGCCAAGCAGCAGTAGGAAGAGTGATCGGAGCTTTGCGAGCTTGTCCTCCGCAGCTTCAATTTCTGTTGGTCTGAGTAAGGGATCGAGTGCCATTAGTAGCCTGTTGCCAACGCAGTCGCGTACAGATCGTATCTCTTGGTCGGTATATTGCTGATACCCACCTTGCATGCCAGTCGTGTATAGGTGAGTAGTCAAGTGAACGAAGAGCCTCAAGTCCCTGCCTAAGTTGGGATCGAGCGCATTTTGGAGCAGATTCGTGTTTGTACTACACGAAAAGACTCCGACAACACTGAACGCTGAAGCACTCTCCTCTTCGGTTAGCCATCGAGCTAGTTGAGATGAAGCCGCTTCAACGTTGAGCTCGAACGGGATATGAAAGTCTAAATAGACGTCATCATTGAGGAGATCGGTCATGATGCTATCAACTCGAGCTTGTTCGGGCATGACGCCACCTAGAACAGTTAGCGGAACGGAGCTCCCGTTGAGTAGCGCGGTACGTACATTTGTCGAAGATATTGATTGACTGGAAAGACGGACGAATACAATCCATCCACATCAGCGCTTTCGAGTTTGCCGCGGCGCTCGCGGCGGCAATGCAAGTTTTGCAAGGGTCTTCTCCAGAACACTTTGCACCGTCAGTAATTGCTGAAGCGGATTCAGGAGCGCAGTAATCTTACAGCTCTTTTAAGAAGCCGACATCGTAGGCAAGCCCCTTTCCTTCTAATACCCTTGACTTCTTCCTTTCTCTTCGAGGAGAAGGCAGATCGGCGGTGGAGGTTGACGTCGTTGCCGTCGAGCGTGAAGCATGAGAATACGCCGGCTGCGGTCGCTCGTGATGTTTTCTGGCGCTTGACTGCTCGCGACTGTGGTGGCTCGTCACGCTTGCGCGCGTGGCTTGGTACTTCCGATGCCATGAGGAATGCACTAAATTTATCACCCTACAGGGCTCGCCGATGATGCGAAGGCTACGTTTGCACCCCGAGTTACACAGAAAATGTAACGTCGCGGGACGGCAATAATGAGCTGTTGCAAGTTGTGAAGGAGGAACAAGCCGTGGGGGAAGAAGGGAAAGCCCCCGAAGTGCATCCTTATAGTTGTGAGGTCGATACCAGACTGGGATGTTGTGACGGTGCCTGAGGTGTCAGGGGTGAGATGATTGGTGGTCGACGCATAGCCGACGTTGTGCTTTACCGCATCCCGTTTACGGTTAGCGCGTTTCAGTGACGGCAAGCGCAGCCGGCCGAGCAGATATTGAAAGTTCCGCATTGTCAGATCTAAAAACCTCAGCCTCCCTCTTTGCGTATTTCCTATGGGGCTACTCAACGCTCAGCTCGATCTTACGTCATTAGGAATGTGACTTCTTATAGCTTTCCGATTCTTTGGAAAACCATGGCCTTCAGCGAAAAACCGACTCACCATGAAGCTAATGCTAGCCACCTCGCTCATCTTGTCTTTTGAGGCACGATTTCTCTTCGTACCGTACAATGAGAGATACACGAGGCTACAATGCAATTTTCATTTTTGGCTAGAGTTTTTTCAGTCCTGTTGGCGAGTCATCGTTTTCTACATCACTTTGGGATCAGCGGGCGCTCAACGCACGTCCGCTAGGGAGACTCCAACATAAGACTGATCAACTGCAACACAATGTTGTTCGAAGATTTTTTCTTCAAGCCGCCCCCACCTTGTGCTATTCTATCACACACTTGTAAGTTATACTGAAGTCTTCCAATGCCACTGTCTTATGAAGACGTCGAACAGGCCCAGTTTCCCTCGTTCTCCTCGACTGGTTTGGGCGTCATGAATTCCTTGCTTCGAGGACTTAGCTTACAATCGCAGGGGAGGACCATGAAATCTATTTCAAAGAGTATTATGATTTCCAAGCATACGCGCGTCATCCCGCAGCCTGGGACAAAATCGACAATGCCTGCGCCACAGCCTGCCGACACGACATTACATACGTCTGGATCAATAGCTGCTGTATCGACCAAAGCAGTAGTAACAAGTTTAGCGAGGCTATCAATTCCATGTATAGATGGTAACGCAATGCGGAACGGTGCTACGTCTACCTATCCGACCTTGAATCCGGTCTTACCGAAAGCCGTGCAACGAGTGGCGCCCCTATCACGGTGGCACAGGTTGCAGATTTCGAGAGATGCAAGTGTTTTGAGCGAGGTTGGACACTCCAAGAACTCCTGGCGCCACAGCAGCTTCTTCTCTATGATTGCAATTGGCTCTTTTTGGCCAGCTCAGCGAACTTACATTCGCCCTCTCCTCCACAACAAAGATACCCGAGTCTTGCGTCAGATTCCACTCTTCCAAGCACATTACGAAACAATCCTCTACTAGCTTACTCCCAAGCGACTTTGGAGTTGCGCACGGGCAATCGGAAGACGCCGGCCTTGGTCTTTATTTGGATCTCACTATTGTCACTACAATTTATCCGTGGAGGAAATACAGATCCCAACTCTACGTTCAAGGTCACTGCGCCACAGGAAATTAAGAGATCGTGAATCGTATTATCTGATCTTGCGTGAAGAACAAAGACGTACGACCGTCTCAACAGCGACTTATACTATCCATCGGCAAATATCTCAGTGGTCATCAAGAATGCCAAATGGCCGTTCGGACTCTTTAATGACCAGCATGGTCTCGTAGGTGCGGTAAGGGCTAGGTCACAAACCGTCAACCAAATGCCAAATGCAACGGCAATGGCAGATGTCGATATGCGTTCGAGTCCGAACGCGGATGTAGAGATATATTGACACAGTGCAGGTGAATTGGCCCTGATTATGAACGGCCTTGTACAATATCCAAGCCGTAGATGAGGCCGGAAGAAGATTTGTCGACGACATTGCTGCCGGTGATGCTTCTTTCTTCTCTGCTGGTATAGCGCTTTCAGTCCAAGCCTTAGCCAATGATTTTAAGTTTCTGCTTGCCTTCAATGACGGCCAATTCACCAAAGACGAGACCTGGCTCGTCTCGGAGTTGATCCAGTGTATGCCGGAATCAGTCGTTGCAAAGAGCTTCCGGTCTTCGGTCAAATCCTTTGGCGGTAGTCCGAAAGACCATTTCTGGATTGTTCCCGCGATCAGAAGATGACAAGCCCTGCAGGTACCCGCCCGATACACGACTCGTACAGTTACCATTCCTCTGAACAACAGCCCTTGAAAACCCTCTTCTACTGGATCCGGCCGACTTCCCCATCAAGAAAGACTCACCGCGGCAATCTTCACTGCCGAGCCCGCTATTTATGCCTGTCTAGCTATTGGGGCGGAAAAAGCGCAGATTTCTCGCAGGCCCTGTGGCCTAGATTCCGGTATTCTGCAGCATATGCCCAATTGACTATAGTTGCCGGAGTATTTTTGTCACTACGCCTCTTTAAGCTTCGTCGCTAAGCATCATACCCCTATCCAAGCTTTAAATTAACAGGTAACCGTTGTTAAGCGAATGTGAGATGAGCTCCACCAACACCACCCGCTGAGAAGCCATTTCAGACCCTCTTTCCAAGATTCTTCTAGAAGCGCGAAGCTAGACAAAATAAAGCATAGTATGGGCGGCGAATGCCCACATCAGGAGCGCTGCACATACTCATCTGTAGCATGACCTTATTCGACTTGCTTGAGCGAGGTTTTGCCAGGATCTCTTACATGGGCTTAGTGCCTTGGCAATCGTCTTCACTTGCGAAATAAACGGGTTCGTTACCGCCTCACAGTGACCTTGATTTCACACACTGTACAAAATTTGGGTTTGCCTCAATATTCGCATTACACTGGTTCCTAGAATCTGATATAATGCAAGGTTAAGAGGAGGGTCGGATACGCGTATTCTCTTATCTGACGAATATGCAAGTGGAACTTTTGGGTCACCTGGGGCCGGGGTCCCTAGCAGTAAGCCTGTTGTTAGTTAGCCATATCGGATCTGATAATTCCGTAGTATCGTAGGGAATCTATTTTGGTATTTATGTCTACGGGATGAAAGACTTCTCTGTCAGGTACGCATGACCAGTAGGTCTTGAGGCATAACATGGCGAGTGTCAAAGAACTACATACAAATGTGGTTGAGCAGTTGTGAGTTCTAGCTGGGAGGCTAAGATTATCAATCGAAGATAACGTACCACCGCTACAAACAAAGTCCCTCTCGGTACTCCGGAAAGTTTGCTGGAATGCGGATACTAGGGGTGACGGATAAGCGCTAGATTTTCCGGCAATTGAAATATCCTTTGAAGAACCCAAAGTTCGTTTGAGTAGGATTCTGCTCCTTGATACCAAGGCTTAAGAAGAATGTCCGTTCGCTTAGGTACTGATTCTACTTTGCGTATAGCATAGTAATCGAAGATTGCACTGTGAAGTTACATTTTCTTCTTTGGTATGATGCTCCGGAGCTATGTCTTTTCGCGCCGTGTAAGGAAAGCATGACCAACACTGCCTCACACTCTTGGGTATAAGAAGTATCGATTGTCCATATCTTTCCTCTCATCACCTTCGTTTGCCTTCATCACGATATTTACTTCAGCCGAGTTACTGCCTTAACTCCATTAGTGGTAAACACCATGCGGCTCTCATCCAGCAAGCTGATTGCCATCCTCCTCCATTGTCTCGTCTTCTGCGATACAGCTGCCAATCCGATACCCGAATACAGCGACAATGATTCCTACAACCAGACTCTCGCTTCTCGACAAGCCAAAGTTGCGCTCCGTATTATGCCCCTTGGTGCTTCTATCACACAGGGCGCAGCTTCGGTCCCTCTCAACGGGTACCGCAAGGGTTTGCGCGATCAGATGCGCTTTCTCGGCCACGAAGTGAACATGGTAGGATCTGCGCAGGACGGAAACTTCAACGACAACCAGCACGAGGGACACCCTGGGGCAGTTATCGGCGAGATGCAAAGTTCTGGTTACGCCAACAGTGCCGTAAGGTTCAAGCCAAACGTGATCACCATCCTCGTTGGCAGCAACGACTGCGCCAGGGCCAGCAAAGCAGGTGACAGAACATTCCATATTGGGAAAACCAAAGAGATGGAGAATTTGCTCAACTTCCTGTACGATAACATCGCAGGCGTTACGATTGTCCTCGCAACACTTCCGCCGACTGGTGCTGTCCCCGAGTACCCGGATGTGAACGACTATGTTTACCTTCTCAATTCAGGGTATAGAAGTCTGGTTGGGCGATTCAAGGCCGCTGGCAAGCGCATCCAACTTGCGGAAATGAACAACGGGTTCTATAACGTACAAAATGATGGAAATGGACTCGATATTTTGCATCCAAACAATGCAGGGTGAGTACTTGACTTGGAGCGTCTGAAAATTGGATATTTACTGACTCAGCCCATAGATACGCCAAGTTGGCCGCCGTCTTTGCGACCGCCATTCAAAAGATCGAATCAAGCATCGTGAAGCCAATCGACACAGGCATTCCGGACAAGGGTACTGGGGTCTGCCCTCCAAGCGCCAACCTGTTTAATGGACCCGTGCAGACACAGCGCGGCAGCGGTGTGGACGACGGATCGTACAAGCATGCGCAAACAGACATGGGGAGGCTACTTTCAACGATCATAGTACTGCCCAACAACCAACCCCATGACAAGCAAATGATGTTTGCCCAGCTGGTCAATAACGCCAACGCCCCTCGTGGTGGGGAAGCCGATGATTTGGTATTTGTCCTCGATCGACCACAGCAAAATTATTTGAGCAATGCTGGATATGGCTGGGTGAACTTGAAAATCAATGGCCACTGGGATGACCCCTGGATCGTAGTGAACCTTGACTATTGTGAGCCGACTGGGATTCGCTGGGGAGATTTCAACAACGACGGGTTGGATGATTACATTTGCCTGGCCCCTGTAAGTTCCCGGGCGAGTCCTGCGCTGCTATCCAAATCGATACTGACTTGCTTTGGCGCCTAGAATGGAGACATGAGCGTTCAGATCAACAGGGGTGGGAATCCGCCTACCTTTGGGGCCTCCACCATGGTCAAAGCGAGCGGCGGAAAAGCACAGTCGGCCATTCGACTGGGCGATATCGACGGCGACGGTAGACTGGACTGGTGCTACCTCGCCGCCAACCAAGATCTTTACTGCGAAAGGTGCGTTCTCCTACGAAAAGACGATAACGGTGTCCACTAACAGAGCTTCAGGAATGGTGGCCAGGGAGATGGCGTTGACTACTGGCAAGATTTTGTATGTTTGCAACTTCCACGTAGCTGAGCAATGAGACTAACTTGGCAAAGGCTGCTGGTAATGGGCCGACGTTTAATACCAAAAATTGGCCTGAATTGACTGGAATCCGGCTGGTCGACGTCAACGGTGACTTCAAGTCGGATGTAGTGTACGTCTTCGGGGACGGTGCTACTGCCATATGGATCAATCAACGAGGTACCGCTGCCGATGGACCTGGATTGAAGCCGGCCTGGATCCAAGCAGACTCGACGCATCCGCCTTCGAACGTAGGCCGCGATGCGGTCAAGTTTGCCAGGATCTACGCCTCAGGCCGCGCTGACTATATCAAGCTAGAGACCCAGGTTCGAACTATAACCTCAGCGATCTCTACATACGCTGGCACGTGGTCGGTCCAGAAGAACACGGGCTGCTGCGGTAAGAACTTGCGAGGTGACGGAGTGCGCTACTGCGACATGTACGGCCGAGGGCATGACGACTACATCTGGATCTGGTCCGATGGCAAGGTCACAGTGTATGAGAACATCAACAACCCGCCGTTTTGGGACCCCCATGAGTTCGTTGTTGACGTGAAGATGCCAAGGAAGCATGTCCATTTTGCAGACTGGAACGGCGACGGCAAATGCGACGTTTTAACGGTCGATCAAAACTCCGGAGAAGTCAGAGTATGGATTAACACATACAATGGGGTTGGCAACGTGCCCACCTTCGCCGCCCCCGTCGTCGCCGTGGCTGCTCCCGCCTGCAACCAGCGCGATGGAGTTGGGCTGTATGACCAGGCAGCGCGGTTCGCCGACGTCGACGGTGATGGACGGGCGGATTTCCTATGCATGGAAAAGAATGGGAGAACTTCCGGTTGGCTCAGCCAAGCTGGCGGGGCCAAAAACATAGGCCAAGTCAAGTTGGGCCTCGCCCTCGACCGCGCCAATCTCAAATATGTTGATATGAACGGAGACGGAAGGGCCGATCTTGTGTGGCAGGACAAGATGACAGGCGAGTAAGTCACTTCCTTTCCAGTCCTCTCTTAATTATGTGCGCTTGCACATGAGACTGACCCACTACAGCGTACAGATCTACAATAACAACGGCATGATACCTAGCAGTGGCAGCGCATTCAACTGGGCCGCACCCGTGGCTGGCACCTGGAAAAAAGGCATGGACCGAAGCGCCAACCTCTTCTTCGCCAAGATGAGCAATTCGGGCAAAATCGACTACGTTCAAAATCTTCCGAAGACGAATGTCGCTTACGTGTGGTACAACCAGTGTCCAGGCGGCGGCTCGCTCGACGACGGCCCCATCGTCGACCCCCGTTTGCCTGTCGCACCCCCCGCGGAAGACGGAGGAGGGAGCATCATCTGTCCCCGTGCGGTAAAGTGTGGCGAGTTTCCGAGAAAGCAGCGCTTTATCGGCATGGGTGACAGTTACGCGGCAGGTATTGGTGCCGGAAACCACCTCGAGACCGGCTTGTCTATGAGCAAATACGACCCAAAGGGAATTTGTTTTCTCGGACAAAACGCGTACTCTATGCAGCTTTTGAACGTTCCGGAGCTGTCAACCCAGTCACTGGAATGGATGTCCTGCACAAGCGCGAAAGTCAAAGACGTAATTCAGTACCAATTCGAACAGGAGAAGCCGCAGCGCGATACATTACAATACGACTACCTGGCCAAATTGAACCGGGACGATTACTCGGTCATAATGATGTCAATGGGGGGAAACGATGTTGATTTCGGTGGTATTGCCAAGTGGTGCCTCATACTACCGCCCCATGATCCGAGTCCCGAAGACGAGTTCGTCGGAGGAAACTGTGGGAAAAAGATGGATGCAGCGCAGAGAGCTGTAGGTTCCGGGCGTTATCTGGGCCAAGAAACACAGGAAACGACAAATTTGAAAGCCCGCCTCACACAAATGTACCGGAAAATCCTGGACCAACCCACAGATGACGATTCCATGCTGATTGTTACCGGCTACGCACGCTTTTTCAACCAAGAAGATCAAAGTGCCACCCCTAACCAGGATTGTGCGAAAAAAACAATGACGCACTTGCAGGATCTATCATTTTTCAACCCATACGTCCACAAGGGCTACCTTACCGTAGATTTCCGTCGAGAAATCAACGAAGCCGTGGAAGCCATGAACAGGGTCATCCAAAACGTCGTCAATGTCATAAATGAAGGTTATAAATCACAAATGAGTTCGCGAAGGGCCCATTTTGTCGATATCGACCATGGCGCTGAAGGGCATCGGTTCTGTGACAAGAGACCCGACGGCACGCTGCTAGACTTCAAAGAAGAGGTCTATATCCATTTACCCTTCGCAACAGACATCACGGAAGGCCAGAACGGGATCCCTATCCTCATGCCTCGCGATGATCCCATTGGGCCAGACTCTGCAGGGACCATAACGCAAGGGGGCCTCCAACCCGGAGATTGCTCCAATACCCAGGATCTGATGGCAAATTGGCGATGTTGGCTACTTCAGTATGGATTGAGTCCTAGCGATATCAACGCAGATTTGTATCCGGAGATGGCTGCAACGGTCAAGCCTCGGAATGAGGTAACACAGTGGGCTTCCTACAAAGTGATGAAAGCATTCCACCCGAAGAGTATAATGCATTCCAGAACTACAAAACGTATTAGAGATTCACTAGCAGAATGGCAAAAGGACCGACCATGCGGCTGCGAACCTTAGCTAGATTAGGGCGCGTTAGAGGCAACTTGTAGATTTCCATGAGCTAAATATTCTGCAACTGCTACATTCTTTTGCTCAATTTGCATGCCTATCGTACTTAGTAGCTTCGGTACGTAGGAACCAAATGGAGGAGTAGACTTACTTTGTCCTAGGTTCTGCGCGACTCATCGTTCAACAAGCGCTAACTCGCGCACCTTCGTCATTAGCGCCGGGGACGTTGGCTATGTCCCCGTACCTAATGCACACTACCTCGAAAACACTGGGAACGAGACCCTCATCTTCCTCGAGGCGTATGCTCCTTGTGTCAATTTCTCATTTCCTGCATTTGCTAAAATTGTTTTTGGGTCACATACTACAGTAGCCATTAGAGCATGATAGTGATTTCCACCGAAACCTCGTAGTATGCGCAGCGCCAACGCTTCACAGTGCCCACATTCTTCGTTCAGGTCCCACCAGTTCGCCTCAGATCATGCCGCAATTATGTCGAAGGCCGAACGAACCACACCAGCAACAGTCATACCAGCGGAACTCTATATAGAGCACCGCTACGAATACTTCATCAAAATATCTTCAACAACACGAATGTTTTCCCGCCAAAAGCCATGTCTCTCGTCCTCAGGTAAATCTTTCGGCCTCCATTCAGGCTTCATGAACAGGCTAAACCGGAACCACTCCAGGAACGTTTGTGTCGTTTCGCTCTGGTCCCACTGCTTCCACTCAGGTATAGCTGCCCAGAAAGCTTCACGGAGTTCATCAGCGCCTTCGTACTCTGGCCCAAATCCATTGGGAGCAGGCTTGCGGAAGAGCATCTCAACAATCCGGTGGAGCGATGCGTATGGTGCGCTGGCTACGAATTCCCAATCAATGACCGCTTGTATCTCGGTATGTGTCTCGCTGGACACGATGATGTTATGAGGGCCCATGTCCGCGTGCATAGCGACGATGGGGATATCCTCGACGATGGCGGGAATACTGTGCAAGTGGTTGCCGACAAAGTTCCTGATACGATCTAGAAATCGGCCTTTATATTCTTCAATGGCTTGTTGCTTTTCGAGGGCGATGAGTGAGGATCTGATATGCGCTCGGAGGTATTCGCGTACAGAAGTGAACGGACCGCCGAGCCCATAGTGTCGATCGGGTCCAATCCCAAGAACAATTCGGCCACCAATATCATCGGCGGTCAGCTCGCCGATCAGATGATGCTCGGGGAGCTGGAGTCTCCAGCAAGCTTGGAATGCGAGGGCCATATTTCGCACAAATATGAGCTTCTTTTCGTGTGATAATCTCGGGTACACCGACGATGCCATAACGCCTGGTATCAATTGAGTTATTTGCCGTCCCATGTCTGTGGCCTCTTGCCGTTCCATCTCTCCCGGTATCGGGTAGACAGGAGGCACAGGTAAGATGTTTGAGTCAGTCGTCCTCGAAATCAAGGTCATGAGCGCATCCATAGATGCAACACGGCCGTGGTGACGAAGCTGAACAACGTATGCGACGTCTTGACTCTCTTGGACAGTGACCTTGTACGAGATACTCAGCGCGCCATCTGAAAACCTCGTCGAGGAGGCCAAATGTTGGCGTGTTGCTGCTAAAATTGCCTCTGCAAGCTCTGTCTCGGAGAGTATGATGGGCTCTGGAGGCAAGATCTCTTTTGAGCGCCTGTCAATTTTGACCAGGTAACGAATAATGGGCGTAGTAGGCTCGTCAATATCTTCCAACGCAGCCGACCAAGAGAAAGTAGTGGGCGTCGCTTTAATCAGCGCATAGCCTACACCTTTCCCTTTTGGAGGACCAATTGCGCCAGAGAAAATGTAAGCTAAAAGTGCCAGCACGGCTTCATCTTGCGTCATGAGTTGTTCAGACATGATTAGAGAAGATCTAGGCAACGGGAAAAATTCCACAAAAAAGGCGAAGGAGGTAATGCGTGTTGTTGCAGTGACACAATGAGGGGACAAAAAGAGGTGGTAGAAGTGCAGGCAAGTTCAAGAAGATTTTGGTCCAGGGCCCGAGACCACGGAAAAAGGACAGCACATCCTTGGCACGCGGCTTGCCGCCTCGGCTGTGTTCACCACCTTGTTGTGAAACGTTCAATTCGAACGACTCTCCGACAGACAGGCGGCGACAATTCTGAACTTCGATTAATGAATCTATGCACTCGGACCGAGTGCCTAGGTCGACTAGGAGCTTGACCGATCGCGAAGAAAGATCTCCTCCGTGTCTTCTAGATCTCGAAGGAACATTAAAGTTGGGAGATAGAGGAACCCTCGACCGTAAAATCGCCATTGCGTCCAATGGTTGCAAGGATATAGCTGGACTTCGACCCGATTTGGAAGCCAACGTTGAGCTCTACTGGTACTTCTCCTGGATATAGGCGGACTTGTCGTGCCAGGAGCGAACGAAATAAATTGACGATCGACGATCTTAGCGGTTTGTTTGTCCAAAGGTATGAGTAAAAAGAGAGCAAGAGGGTAAGGCTTTAAATGGTAAGGCTGAGGCATTTCGCCTCGTACAATTAAGAAACATGACAAGCAGGATCTCGGAATGATGAATAATTAATCCTTTCGGCGTGAACTAGAGGAAGAAAGAGGGCAGAGGACAAGCAATAGGAATCCACGGATTAACCTCTTGTAAAGAGGAGAGATATATAGATAGATTCATTTTAGCGCTTCCGTGCCCAATGAGTTCGGCTAGAGATGTAGGAAGCGCTTCAACTTGCGGGACGATTAGCTCGAGTGGCTTCTTTCGGAATCGCCAAGAATGTCGTTCGCGTCTGTGTCGTGTCGGAACCTTGTGGGAGGCTAGCTCAAGTGAGTGGGGTTGCGTGCCATTAGCATCTGCCTAAATCGCCCCACCTCACTTCACCGTCGTTCTCCACATGTCCATCCACATACCTACTTGCGCGACTATTAGCCATGGCATTGTTCTTCAACAAACCCTATCGTCAAAGCACCCTTGCTGTTATGGACGCCCTTCAACAGCTAGAAGACAATCCAGAGCAGCTGAGCCTTCAGAGAGCTTACCGATACAGCGATTCTCCACCGCCCTACACCTCGTCGCGAGACTACGCAGCCTCTCAGCCCCGCTGAAGCTGTCGATGCCAATGAGAAAACGCTACAAGCCCAGCGTAACGTTATCGTCTAATCTATGCCGCACAACCAGTTCAACAGCCAGACGCGCAGAAAAAGAGAACGGATCATACGCCAACGGGAGGAGGCGCGTTACGGGCATAGGCAGACGTTGCCGTTCAAATATACGGCCGACTACCTCGCGAACGCCCAGAACAACGTCCGGGTCCATTGGATAGGGCGGTCTTGTATTAGGTTGGATTGTGCCAGTCTGGGATGAAGTGAGAATGGAGTTAAAAAACCGAATTGCGACGCGCATAATAATATACGTCAAGTTTCGGCCTGGGCAACGTACCGATAGCCAATTCCCGTCACACATGATCTCATCGACGAAGCCTAACGCCTCCAGCAGCACAGCGCGCGCAATTTGGACCAGTTCGTCGTTTCAGCAATTCGACGATCGCACGTCGTAAGACCCTATGACGACCCGCAACTCAGTAACTAGCAATGGTTGTTCAACGACATTGTGTGAACATCCAGCAATGCTCGGGGTTATGCTGGCAAAGAGGGTAGGTCGTTCGAGAGGCGACTTTTTAGTTCCACGAGCCCGTGCGCCCGTGCGCCCGCCCATCCCGATTTCCTATTTGGATTATCAGGCCTCGTTCTGACGCTCAACTTGTAGCTAATTGGACACAGCAAGCAGATTGATTATATGAACCCCAGGTCGCACTGACCAGAGTAAGACCTAACGGCTGTAGACTACCACGCAGAGCTGGTCTGGATGCCGCCCCCAACTGGCCGTGTATAAAGAGGCGGTCACTTTCTTCCAGTCAAGGAACTCTCATCCAGCAACTCCCTCGACATGGAGCCGATTCAAGCGGACTACGTTATTGTTGGAGGTGGTCTCACCGGTTGTGTCATTGCTTCGCGTCTCGCAAATAGCGCCTCATCGCCATTGGTTGTACTGCTTGAAGCGGGCCCCGACCCCACCGGAGAGCCCGGAACCGACACCATTCTCGCGGGCCTTGCGCTTCCTGGCGGAAAATTAGACTACGCATTTCAGACCGACCCCGTTTCCCATACTGCAAACCGAGTGCATACTATCCCCAGTGGTCGAGCCCTTGGAGGCGGGAGTGTCCTCAACTATGGCGGTTGGTTGCGGGCTGACGCGAAAGACTATGACCAGTGGGGAAAGGCGGTCGGAGACGAGCGTTGGAGCTACAAAGGCATGAAGCCTTGGCTAGATAAAGCAGAGAATCATTTTGGGGCGGTTCCCATCTCGTCAGACTCGGAAAGAAAATATCCGTTGCGGGCCGCCGTCGAAGCTGCCTGGAATGAGCTTGATGTTCTGCGCGCCGAAACTGTCGATGGTTGCACAACAGGTATCGACGAGATCAAAGAGAACACACGCGGTGGAGTTCGACAGCCTTCGTATGCAGCCTACCCGCTCGGCAAGGCAACCGTTTTGACTGATACAACTGCTCGTCGAATCATCTTTACGGGGGGAAAAGCGAGCGCTGTGGAGCTGGAGGGTGGACGGATTGTGAAAGCCACCAAGGAAATTATCCTATGCGCTGGAGCGTATAAAACTCCGCATATTATGATGCTTTCCGGCATCGGTGATCGAGAGCTTCTTACGTCCCACGGTATCTCGATCATCCAAGATTCTCCAGAAGTTGGGAAGAACCTAATCGATCACTTCGCAGTCTACATGGCATTCCAAATGCGCGATCCTTCACAGAATCTTGCCTTTGGAAGCCCCGGGTGGACCAATCCCTCTCTTTTCCGTGGATTACCGTACGACTGGGTCATCAACGAAACGGTGCCGCGCGCTCTGCTTGAGAAGCACACGGGAGGATTGGAAGCGCAGAACCGTAACCTTTTCGAAGTGCTCGTGGTGTACATCCCCCCCGGATTACCTGGGATACCCATAGACGGAACTCACATCGCTACGTCGACGATGCTCCTACTTCCCAGCTCGCGAGGAACTGTCTCCATCAGCTCGTCTTCACCGAATGATCCTCCTAAGATTCAGCCACACCATCTGTCCGCGGAGCTTGATCGCGACGTTCTTACACACGCTGCTCGCCGCACACTCAAGGCCATGCTGGACACAAACAGTTTGGGTCAGTACATCGAAAAGGAAACGCCGCCTTCCGGTCCAGGTCTAGACGGTCTACCCTCCCTTACAAGCGATGCCTCGGACGAAGTGCTGCATGAGCGAATTGAACGCTCGGGAATGCAACATTACCACTCTGGTGGCACCGCGGCTATGGGCCGTGTGGTCGATGCAGAGGGCAAGGTGTTTGGCGTAGAGGGATTACGTGTTGCCGACGCGAGTGTGATGCCAGTTCCATTGGGCGGACACCCTCAGGCAACACTGTATGCGATGGCTGAGCAAATTGCAAGCTTCATTGTGGCTTAGAGTCTAGCGGTAGAACTCGATGATGGTGCTGTACGTGCAGATACAATCAACTATCGCCCTGGTCCTAGACAGTGCCCCAGGCGGTGAGATCGCAATCGTACCACTACTACAATCAAGCTTGCCCATGCGACTCGCTTCGTTTGCCTTGCCCGCTTTTAATGCCTTTCTTTCTTGCTCAAGCTTCGACAGCAGGCCGCACGGCATCAATCGACGTAAGTTTAACCAGTGACTACAGCTTGTAATCGCTCGGCCGTAAGAGCTGCGAGAATGCGGTTGCGCAGGCATTCGATGTTCTCCTGGGTGGTATTGGCGGCAACGTCCTAAACGGCAACAAAGGGAGGGTATGTATAGGGTATCTCGGTGTAGGAACATCACATATACAAAGCATTACCGCGTCCGCTATATTATGTTCCTGCCGTTGTACTCTCACGCCGCCACCCTGCATCCCCGCACATAAGCTAGCGAGATAGCGCGACACTGCTGAAGTTTGGTCTTTGTACCTCATCGATCCTTCTCAGTGTATACGTAGTTACAAGGAAGTTGCAGCACCGTTGAAGCAGCAGAAGTGGCGTGTCCCGAGTCCATATCCGAGTTCTTTCCATACAAACTTAACCTCACAAACAGGCTGTCGAAATCCACTCTGCGGCCGAGAGGAAGACTGCAGGGCATGATGCACAACGGAAATCGGCTCGAGCATCCACACATGTTGTAGCCACATCAAATACCCTGATAGGGTGCGGAGCCGATGCTGCCTTCCTTCGCTAATCTGGTGAACGCATACTAACACGCTCGCGTACATCTCATCCCAACCCCCTCCTCTTTAACCTTAGCCACCGACAACCCGATAGTGAATCTAATTATAGAATACGAATCTAACCGGAATGCAGCTTTCATCTACCTGCATTTTGACCATGTACTCATGCACCTCCGGCTCCCCATCTTCATTGCCGAACGGTGTGTTACGATCGGCTGCGACTTTGGCTGTGTGTGTTCGCCACGGGCGGATCACGGGCGGATAAGCATATGTCAAGGCATGTCTGACAGAAGTATGACTCTGGAACGTTGCACCCGCATCCGGAACCCGGCTTACGGGCCGCATGTATGTGGACATGAGGTTTGACAGTCGAATCTGCATTGCCAGCTGGTCGGGGTTTCCGAGGTCGTAGTTCCACGACATTGCGCTCCCGAAAATTGGTTCCGATTTCCTCTTTTCGCCACAGCTACACCTGCAACTTTTCGTACATCAAAATCTTGGGGTTTAGAGCAGGGAGACAGCTCACAGCTTCTAGTCCACAGCCTCACGACTCATTCGAAGACGCAGACGATGTCGGCTCCAGCAAGCAGTCACAGTGAGTCCTTCCATGCCATCACAACCACCGAAGCCGTCCGTCCCACTCCCCCGATCAGAGAATCCCATAATATCATTGCCGAAATCATCACCGACCTCATACTCGCAGACCAAAATGACCTCCCGCGACCTGCACCGCAACGTCGCTCTTCTACCACGCATTCTTTCGAGCATCGACATCTGAATAACAATCGGAAGCGACAAGGTGCTGATCCGACGGCAGCATTTGAGCTGCAGGGTTTCGAAACAGGGAGGTTAGGTTCACGCGACTTTGTTGAGACTCGCGCTTTGTCGGGTGCCCCATCGCGGCATTCGTCGCTCTCCAGACCAGAATCAGTCCAAGAAAATGCGAATGTGGATTCGGCAGTATCGTTATGTCTCAGCCCAAAGCCACAGGACCACGACCGATCGCGACGCCAGCCAGCAGAGACGAAACCACCACCATCTCAACCAAATGACCTATCACGATACCCTTCCCCAGCAAAGACAGCCCTGATCATGTTCTCGCTCTACATCTCGATCTTTCTCGTCGCTCTCGATCGAACAATAATCGGACCCGCGATTCCCGCTATTACGAACCAATTCCACTCACTTTCTGACGTAGGCTGGTACGGAAGCGCATACATGTTAACAGCTTGCGGCTTCATCCTGTTGTACGGGCGCGTGTACACATTCTTCCCCACCAAACCCGTGTTCTTGTCGGGCATCGTGCTCTTCGAGGTCGGAAGCGCGATATGCGGTGCAGCAAATTCGTCGTTGGTTTTGATCATTGGGAGAGCAGTCGCCGGACTTGGGAGCAGTGCCATTTACACGGGCGCGATCTTGATCATGCTTAACACTGTTCCTCTACACAAGCGACCGATGCTGCAAGGCTTGTTTGGAGCGTGCTTTGGCATAGCGTCGGTGACGGGTCCGCTGCTTGGAGGTGCATTTACCGGCTCAAAAGCAACCTGGCGATTGTGCTTCTACATTAATCTTCCTTTGGGTGGCTTGACTATTCTTGTAGTCACGCTCTTGCTACGACTGGATGAAGAGAAACCAAGTCTGAATAGCTGGAGAGATCTCGATCCGGTCGGAACAGCCCTCTTTTTGCCCAGCATCACCTGTCTGCTGCTGGCACTGGAATGGGGCGCGGAATCTACATGGAGTGAGCCGCGCATTGTCGCTCTGCTGGTGGTCTTTGCCGTACTCTTCGTCGCTTTTGCAGCGTGGCAGTATTATACGCGGAACACGACAGCAACTGTGCCCACACGAATTATCCTACAACGCAGTGTCGCGTGCGGTGCCGCGTCGCAGTTTTGCGTCGGCGCGGCAATGCTTTCGGTGATTCTGTACGCTCCCCTGTGGTTTCAAGCGATACAGGGAGTGAGTGCAATACAGTCGGGCATTCGCTTGATCCCACTCGTTCTCTCGGTGGTTGTAGGGTCAATCTCATCCGGTGCTATGGTGCAGCGTTTTGGATACTACGTTCCTTTCATGATCGCCGGAGCCTGCTTCATGGCTGTCGGCTCCGGTCTGATTACGACTTGGGATATGGGAACCAAGAATGAGAGGTGGATTGGATTCCAGGTGCTTTTCGGCCTCGGTGTTGGCTGGAACATGTAAGAACACTTCCAACCTGGACAGGAATCAAAATCGCCGACTAACAGTTTCCTCGCATAGGCAACATCCCAATTTTGCAGTCCAAATAGTCCTCGCAAAACAGGACGTCCCCACCGGCACGGCACTCTTGTCTCTATTTCAGACGCTAGGTGGCGCTGTCTTCGCAGCCGTTGGGCAGAACGTGTTTATCGCCAAGTTCACCCATGGCCTTGACAGTATTCCCGGTATTAACTCCAATGCGATTGTTCACATCGGAGCAACAGGTCTCAAGAACGCAGTATCTCCGCAGCTTCAGCAGAAAGTTCTTGAAGCGTACAATATCAGTCTAACCCAAGGGCCCTTTTTAGCGGCACTTATTGTAGCCTGCTTAGCATTGCCGGCCGCCCTGGGTATGGAATGGCGCAGCGTGAAAGTAGATCAACAGTCTATTTCACAGCCTGCAGCACCTGATGAAGAGAAGCCAGTATCACATGGTGATACACGGACGATGATGGCATTTGCGGAACCAGAGACGAATAGTACGGATGCGTCCGAGAAAGATGAGTCGGAAGCATCAGGGCGAGTTCTAGCATGGAAGAGGATGTATCACTCTAGTGGATGTTTTTCGCATTGGGTGACGGCGAAGGTAAACCCGGATTTGTCGGTTGAATTAGAGCGAACACGGAAATTGGTTGGATAGAATAAGAATGGTGTGTAGTTTTCATGGTTGCACATAAGTAGTATTCCCTAAGGTTGTATCAGATTGTGCCCTGCATTCCCTCGATCTCCCGTTTCCGTCGACATATCGCGTATTGATGCAGGGTGAAGGTGCTCGACGGGTCACAACGCCTGCAACAGTCCGTACAAGATAATCATACACTCCATCAGATACTTTGCAGCGAGGCAGTCACTCGGGAAACTCCGTGTGGAGAACGCAAGAGCTCGTAACCAGTTACTTGTCGGCAATCGATGACGTCTTGAAATTGTGCTCTAAGCAGGCGTCGAAGTCGGTATCCTAACAAGCTCTACTAATGGTCACGGACCTCTTCCCGATGTACCTAGTGCTGGCCGGCAGCGGAGAGCCCGAAGATTGGCGTATCTTTGAGATGATCGGTAAGCATGTCGGGTCGTCGTTCCCAGCACTCCTAATTTTAGAGCGAGTGCAATCAAGCCCGTATTTCTTGAGCTAGCTGCAGTTTGTTGAACTTTGTTACTACCCAAAACGTAAATTCGGAGGTTGGACAGCATTGCGCTCCGGTCCGGATAAGCACTAGGCTTGGCCATAGCGTGGTGCTTATACCAGCGTTGGCAGCGATAACAACGTTGCACACATGAACCGCGTGCTGGCTCGCGACATTAGAGGCGCAGATCTCCCGCGTGAGGACCCTGATCGACCGTTTGAGTTTGCATCTATCAATGCAGGGCCTTCCCAGCATCTTCGGTACTGTGATATCTTCGGTACTGTGATATCTTCGGTACTGTGATATCTTCGGTACTGTGATAAGGAAGCAATGTGTCGTGCGTTGACGGTTGCTGATGGTCAATCGGCCATAAAAACGTTGACGCTAAAACGGTAATTAGAGGAGGCATTGATGCTGAAATGGTAGAGGAAGTGTTGCTGCTGGAATGGTAGAGGAAATGTTCGCATCAGCCGGACACGGTTCCCCACGATAATCTTTCGAGATTTCATGCATGTTCGGCTCATGGATCATCTGGAGATCTGTGAATGAGGCTCGTATTCTAACGGAACCCAGCGCGGATCAGCTGCAGCTGCGTAACGTGCAGCCTTACACCATTACCCCTTCTAGGAAGTACCACGTCGGGATCTACTCGGGTCCAAAAACCGGAAGCGCAGACCCATCTCGTCGGAGCCTGCTCGCGGGTTGGCGGCGTAGTTGAGCCTAAAGAGCAGGAAATATAAGATCGGAATCAGTCGAAAGAGTCTCGTACCAACTTGCTCGAAACCTACGAGTTCTTCTGTGGGTTCTACCAGCCCGATTTCTTTGAAAACGACCCTGCAAGTTCGGAAGCAATGGCATCTAGCTGTATCCACGTGGTTCTTAGTGTCGCCTGGCAAGATGCCGGAGATACAACTCGTGCGATCGCGATGGCCGCAGCCCTGCGCGATCTCTGTCCACCTGATATCGACCTCAAGATCAACTTTCTTTCATGCGGGTCTCGGTTCGAGTACCAGATCCGGGACGCCGGATTCAACATTGTTCCTGCGCAACCTCGAGTGAAGGGCATTTCGGTAGCACACGACCTTGGGTGGGATTTTCCCGAGTTTTTCGGTTCGGAAGAGATCGCAAAAACGTTCATCGAAGGGCAACTTGATGCTTTCAGGGAGCTGAAGCCCGACATCGTCTTTCATGGCATGTGGGCGCCGGCGTCTCTCGCAGCTCGCATTCTCGGAATTCGAACCATCAATTTCCTGCCTGTGCCCTTGCACCCAGAAGCGTTCGGCAACGGACTCATTCGAGATCTCCCTGACATGATGCCACTCTTCACGCGTCTACCTCGCCCATTCAGGCAAAGACTGGCTTGGTGGGCAAGCCCGCTCATGCTCAAGGCACCCATCTTTCGCCAAAACCGGCTGGGAGCTGCGGCTGCGGCGTGCGGTTGGCCTATTACGGGGCCCATCTCGCTATTCGACATGAACATGGCGGATCTGAACTTAGTAAACGACCATCCTGTATTCCACGCCGAATATGCGCATCGGCTACCGGAGAATATCGTCATTACTGGACCTCTGTTTGCGAAGAGCGAAGAGAAGCTGGATGAGGACATCGTCGCACATATGAATCGACCTGGTCCATCCATCTTAGTGACCATGGGTAGCTCGGGCACTGAAAGTTTCATCTTCGAGGCAATCAAGGCGTTCCAGATGAACAAAGAGGACCAGTGGAACGCTGTGATCTTGGCCTCGCCATCTGTCTGTTCCATCGACGAGGCGCGAGCATTGGCGGCCGGCGACCCTCGGATCCTCGTAACAGATCGCTTCATTCCCGCGCCTGCCGCCAATGCACTCGCCGATGTCACTGTGATCCACGGAGGGCAAGGGACTGTCCAAACCGCAATGGCCGCAGGAAAGCCCATTGTGGGTGTCGCATTACAAATCGAGCAGCAGACTAATCTGGACAATGTAATGAATGCCGGTGCAGGTATCCGCGTGCAACGCCAGTTCTGGAAGGCCAAGACCATTCGAAGTACTGTGCTGACTGTCTTGAATGACCCCAGCTACGCGGCGAAGGCGAGGATACTGGCTGAGACTATCAATAATATGGATGGAGCTCGAACGGCTGCAGAAGTCATGTGGACTTTCATGCTGGAAGACCATGGCAAGAAGGAGTGAGGAGGCGCAGTGTCACACCCACGGTAGCAGAGTGGAGGTTTGGTGTTATTTCAAGGTTGGAGGTGAACCGCAGCAGTTTCCAGGTATTTTTGTATCTAAATGATGGGTGGCCTGGTACATTTCGAAGTATTTTGGGATAAGTGATGGGAGCACCATGTGGAAGGAATTTACCCATGCGATTACTAAGATGATTATGCAAAACCAATCGTGGACTGATCACCGTGACGTTAACCTGCTCAACCCACCAAAAGTCCTGTCATCTGTCCAATATGTTCCTCAATTATCCAAACTCGACGAGTAAGCACGCCTACCACTATTCGGCTACCATGCGCTGCTTCACGGCATATTCGAAGGATTCAAGATTTCGTGTCCTCCTTCCCGACAGTCCTCTATCAAGCACCTCAGCACTTCATATGCGTCCGCTGGGTGTCAATGTATTGTGCAGATACAAGATTTGGGAACTAAAACGCCGATGAGATGACATCGGCGTAAAAGTGTCGCATAGTCTTCGTCAGTCCCAAATCCTGGGCTAATTTTGGACATATCGATGTTTGGTTGCGCGCTCAGCTCCCTCTCGTCCTTCCACCTCGGATGCTCAATGCTTGCTAGTTCAACCATCCATCCATCAGACTAGCAAATAGAACAAAAGTTTGATTATCGCTCATAAGCTTTTCGGAAGCGGAGTCATAGTCAATACCCATGTCGTGCTCAAAGCCAGTTTAGCCGCGCGGAGGTGTTGGCCAAGATATAGCTCGACCACCCCATCTTCATGCGAGGATGCTGGGGATTCCCCAAGTCCTGGTGGCCTCTCCGACTGCGATAGATCCACGTGTTTGGCTTCCCGGTCTCTGGACCGAAATTTGGGTTCGTAAACACTCTGATACTCAAATTTTATGAGCTACTAGCTTCGATGCTGGCAGGCTGCTTGCCGCTTCGCTTTCTCGTCAGCATTCACGCCGGTTTTCCTTGCGCCCAGATCATTCTTCGAGCTCATCGAAAATATCGCTCTCGCCAATTGTGCGAAATCAGAGCCAGGGTGCCGGACCCAGAATGGGGGAGACGTCGCCCCGGCGTCTTCTTTGTGGTCCTAGGCAGAGAGAGCTGTACCGATGTTGTGTCCAAAGCTTTAATGAGCTAGCCCATAAAATCGGAGAATCTTGATAACCTCTTCTGCAGCTTCGCTTGCTGATTCGCAAAAGAAAAATATGCGTGGGTCGTCGTCATTCCCTGGCCAAAAAATGGCTGAGGTTCACCTTCACGATCTTCATCCGCGCTTTCGTCAAGTATCGAGGAACGAAGAGTGTCGCTGGTGAATTTACGACCAACATTGAACACTGCTGTCTCCGGCCCGACGAATGATAGCCCTCAGCGAACGTGTGAACGGATACTCGGCGCACGGATGGTGTTTCTGTGTAAGTCACTTGTACACTCAATGGTGTCAGCAGTTAGAATCCCACGGAAAAGAGTCGTGAGGGGCCTAGTTATTTGAAGTCAAGCTGATCGTCGTAAAAGGCCGCTGACAATGATCGATATATGCAGCGCTGACCGTGCCATCATACTAGACCGCCAATGGTCAATCACTTAGATTCAGTGGAAACTATTCCTGAAGCAGTATGAAGCTGGAATAATCGATCTCCCAGGATTGGGGTACAACATATGCAAAGCCTATTCAAAAGAGTCTCAGAGACAAGTGTCTTGAAGCCCAGACTGCCTTTCGCTAGGTTGCGACGCAATTCGACCTACAAGGTTGTGATTATCTTGAACACTTCACATATGAGAATCGTGTTCATCATCTCAGACATCACCCCATGTGCGGATAAAGAGCTAAAACAGGTCTGTGAGTTCACATCGCAGTCGTTCAAGGTCCACATTCAATATCCACAATGTGCCTGCAAGATTACACATGCTCTGGTCAGCGTACTCGAAAACATAGATCCCATCATCACAAGCAGCGTACACCCACCCGCACCACCCACACCATCCAATTGCCCCCTATCCCCAACAACTCATGCCTACCATGATACTGACTCACCCCATAACCCCCAACGCACCCCCCAAAATCCCTCTCACCCACGCTCTAGAAGACCTCCAAACCCTCGCCAACGCAGACATGGAACCCGAAGCCCACGAGCTTGAAGGCTGTACCTGGATCGAAATCGCAAGCCGCGAATGGAGCGATGAGAAGCTGCTCGATGATGCACGACCTGGTCGCAGAAAGAGACTAGTTTGCGTGGATAGTTTCGCTAGGTCAAATGAATTGGATTGGGGATGTGCGAGTAGCGAGGGCATTCAAGAAACTGATGATGCGGTGAGGATAGAGAGGGCAAACTTTGAAGCAAAGAGGGGGAAACGGTGTGGTGGTGGCAGTGAGGGTTTGGGAGAGAGTTGTGGAGGAGGCTGCAGGGACGCACGAATCAAGGAGAGCTCTGCAAATCCGAAGAAGTATGCACTTCACGATGGCCGTGCTCCTCAATAATCGCATCATCCTTCGCGGCATACCTTAACCACCATCTCCTCTCGCCCCCAACCTCAGTGACCTCTCACACAATCGCCATCCCGATACGTGCCTCGTGTTTACAAGGCCCTCCAAGTCCTCTCGCCATCCCACAACGCTATCCCCTCTCGCCAAAATATCGCTTCTTTCATGTTTCACATACGATCAGTTCTCGGCATTCTCACAGAAAACTAGCACGCATATCCACCGACCCCGCAAACCGTCCCAACGCATAATCTCCCCCACCAAATCCATCCAAAGCCTTCCAAATCACCCACCTCAATCCATCCACATTTCTGTCTGCCACAAGAACATGATCGCCCACCCACTACCGATGAAACCGCAACTCCGCACTCGCACTCGCACTCGCGCCTCCACTTTGCCCGATTCCAAATTTACCTTCCCGCTTGACAGGTGGCGATCAGTGGAATACATTCGTGTTCCCATTTCACCTTCCTTTCGGCTCTTAGCCCTGCGTTTACATTACATCGACAAGTGCCGTTTTGATTTGAGTTGATGGAGTAGCGTTGCGTCACTCCCATTGTGTAGCGTAACCCGGCAGTGATGAATGCCTCTAGCATTGACATGTTTTGCGAAGCTACGTCAGCGAATGCAGGATTCGATTCTCCGCTGGTGGCAGTGCTGCTGCTCCGCTTGTGACAGATTGCCGCTGTTGGCAAAGCAGCTCTGGTAGTACAATAAGGATTTAAAGTATGGTATGGACAACGCTTGGTAGGAAAGACTATCTCCATTGCGCAACGGCATACGTACCAGCCAAGCAATGCTTGTGTTCCAATATGTGCTCCAAATGAATCACTCACTATTCTGCTTTCGCAAACGAACGTAGAGAAAACCAGAACCCAATCATTAGATATAGCTAGAGCAATACCCTGTGCAAATCGCGCCACATACAGTGCACACCAGCCCATCTAAACCCAACACAAGGAGCAAAAATCTCAAAATGCAATAGAACTTGCAGCTCCAACACTTGGACACTACATAAAGACGCCCGCCGAACCCTCTAACGAGAACAAATATGATATCTTCCACCGAAACAGAGCCCTATGCCAGCAGGGAGCTCCGACGAGTGGATAACGAAAGTGAGGGTATGCCCGGGTATCTCCGACAAAATGCGTCTACCCCAACGCGCGTATTACTGTAACGTGGTAATGATGTTGAAAAATGGACTCCATGATCAAAAAGGTGGAACTGCCTGGCGATGAAGGAGTGGCGAGAAAAGGAAGGGACGAGAACAGCTCTTACACAGCATTCATCTTCCCCATTTCTAACTCGATCTGATCAGTCTTCATCCGCTCTCCATCCGCATCTCTGGCACCGCCAATCATCTGCCAGATGCTCAGCGCCGCCAGCGCCCATCCAACAATCAGAAAAGGGATCACCGTGGCGCGACCCGCCATCTCGATCACACACTGCTTGGCGTAGTCTTCTTGCACCATTCTCGCGCCATTCACGGACCGCAGTTCGCAGGACCAGGTCTCGAGGTCGAAAGTGCCGCGGTTGTAGCGCATGCCGTCCTCGGATGATGGCCGCTCGGCTTTGTTGTTGATGTAGCGCTCGCTGAAGTGGGACGATGACTTGTGGGTGACGTAGAGGGAGACGAGGGCCAGGAGGATGATGACGCTGTTGCTGAAGTGGAGAAACATGGTGTTTCGGCGGAAGGCGTAGGCTTGTGTCTGCGTCTCATCGTCAGCGCTTGGATCAGCACTACCTTTGCAAGCTACCATACCTTCTTGCCCTCTTTCCAATGCATGAACACAAAAGCCGCGTGCCCAATTCCAACGAAGACAGAGATGGTACCAGCCACCATGGCAATCTTAGCGGGCGCCGTGTACAGCTGTCTCGGCAGCGCGGCCATGACGACGGTTTCGGGCTCGCCCGTGTCGAACACGAAGCCTGTGTTCCGATTGTCTTCCATGAAGTTGATCGTCATGGCTTTGAGGCCCACAGTTGCGGCTGCGAGGCCAATAAGGATAATTAAGAGGAAGCCGTATGCCGCTCGCGCAATGTGGTATTGTCGATCCGTGGCCACTGGCTGATTGAAGACGGGCTTCGGCTTCAGCAAAGAGGTGAGTTTGTTCAGTCCCTGAGGCATTTTGGAAGCCGATCCCTTCATCTTGCGCTTCCCAACTCTTGTATGATGGCCTCTTCTCCAGCGCAACTTTGATGAGAGTGAGGAATGAAGAGAACAAAATTAAGGAAGATTACACGATCGAGGCGGCTCGCACCTAGTCATGAGAGTGTGAAATAAAGTGTGATGAAGAAACAACGGGAAGTACTGTAGATTCTGGAGACCCAAATAAAGCAGGTGAGAAGATAAACGCTCTTGAAGCTTGACAATTAGCGCTATGGGTAGATATCTGGTAGGATGGCCGGCCAGTGCACAGTATCATAGAGTATGCGAAGTTAAGGTGTCGAACTGTCATCCTCGAACATGTCGTGTGCTGAACAGGGTCCTGCCTGCCAGTCCACACCTCGGCTCTCAATGCTGTACTACGGCATAGGGCTGAGGACTGGTTCCTTCTTTCGAAAAAGCGGTCGCTTTGACGCGGGGGCTTCGTTTTCGCCTATTGAGGCCGATGGGTAATGCAACACGTTGGCGTTGCGCAACGGCAGTGGTGGATAACTGGGGACGAGACGGTGGGTGTCGCAAGGTTGCGACATGCACAGACCAACGAGTACTCGCGGAGGGAGCCTGTGGCGACGTTATGATGGGCAACTAAGGTTACAGGCAAACTTTGACCTGTTTTGGCGTTGCTATCGGAGTAATAGTAGGGCTGTTGTATCATGCGGCTGGCGTGCAAGGCTGAAAAGGTACGAAGGTACCACGCTCCGGTCACGTGTGAGCCCCCCACTCCGCCCACGGGTTCCGGGAGCCATCAAGATGGGCACTGAAGGGAGCGTCAAGGCATGAAGCGCAGATGTAGGCTAAATCGGCGCTTGAGCGATCGGTTGGTACGGGCGTTTGCGAACAGCTGCATCGATCTTGGTGATCGGTTCGGGCTTTTGCCCCACGCTGCCTCGAGTGTCCACGACCATGCTCCCACGCGCCAGGTCAAGCGGACGAAGCTGGTGGCTTCAGGGCATAACCGCGTCGGAGCTACGATGCTCGACTGGAACAGGAGATGACGGCGTGGGGTCTTGTTTGATGGGGGGGTAATTGTGGGATGCTCTGGTCGGGTGGTGTCGCTGCGACTTGACATGGCGGCAGCAGCGGGTAGCGATGAGTGACTTCGTAAACAAGGAGGTACTGCTTCATACATGCGCATGTCTCTGGATGAAAGGAATGTTAGGTACACTGGATGTCCTGTGCGAGGTTGGGTTGAATGGCGATCATGATGAAAGTAGCCGTGGAAAGAGAATGTGCGCTACGGGTAGTGCGATGGGGCACGAACACACTGCTTGCAAGTTGGGCAGATGCTTGTGTTGGGGGAGGCCCTTCACAATTGTGATGGTCAGTGGTAGTGTTGTAGTGTAGAGACTTGTGCTCCTCAACGTTCGGCGGTGACATCAGACGACAAGGCGCCAACGCCGACGCGCCGTCACTTGTCGCGTCAGAGTGCAAACACCAAAACTTCCATCACGGCACGCCGCCTACACAGACCCCAGCAATATCTAGACCCGCCCATCATGACCGGCGCATACCCACAGGAGATCGATCTCGCCTTCGCCGGCAACCACGACCTGCGCAAGCGGGTGCATGCCGCCATTGGTGAGCCTCACTCCCGCATCTCCTATCCACAGCAGCAGCTAACAAAGTGTGTGGCAGACCAGAACCCCACGCAGAGCACTCTCTTCCGCGACATCTCGACGTACATCCTCAACCACACTTCGCAAGCCCCCGAGGAACCAGCCTCCAAGAAGCGGAAACTCGCCGAGAGTAATGGTGCACCGAATGGACACGCCGCCGCGGCAAGTCTCGCCAGCTCAGCAGTCAAGGCATGGCGGTCATACCCCGGCGTCAGCTTCTCCATCCCGCAGCGCAAGAAATTTACACTCGAGCTGGTTGACAAGAAAGACGGTGGCGTGCGCGCAGTAGGGGCCGATGGGAACGTCGAGTTTGCCATTTTGTGGCGGGACGTGGACCAGGTCTTTTGCCTGCCCATCCCCGAGAAGGCGAAGCGCCAGCACCACTTCATCGTCCTGCCGGTTCATGGCGACGGTGTCAACCCCGTACCCGACCATCTCAAGACGTCGCCGCCCGAGCCTATAGTCTGGACATTTGAGGAGGCTACTGGCAAGAATATAGTGGAAGGCGAGGACCCCGGGCCTGACCCAATGGCTGAGGCCATTCACCACTGCTTAATACAGGCAGGCACCGGAAAGTCTGTTACATTTCCCGATGCAGAAGAGTTCGAGAGCGCCATTCCACAGAGCCATCGCAAGGGCGAGAAGGCATACCACGTCAAGGGGCACAGGGGCAGCAAAGAGGGTGAGTACTGAAGTAAACCCACGCGCTGCGCTTACACGCTAACGACCACAGGCTACCTTTTCTTCACCGGAATCGGCATCCTATGGGGCTTCAAGAAGCCCCTCGCCTTTTTCGACTTCGCCTCCATCACGTCAGTCTCCTACACAGCTGTTCTCCGCAACACTTTCAACCTTGTCATCACCACGCAAACCGGCGACATTGAATTCGGCATGCTCGACCAGGCCGACTTCAGCGGCATCAACGAATACATACAAAAGCACGGCCTGCAAGACGCCAGCTTGGCTGCCACTCGGAGAGCCAAGAAGCTCAACGTCAACCCGCCTGACGAGAAGGCCGCGAATGGCGATGCGGCTGCAGCCGACGATGGTTTGACAGAGCTGCAGAGGGCGGAGCTGGAGCTGGAGGAGCTGGAAGATGAGGACGAGGAGGACTATGACCCAGAAAATGAGAGCGGGAGCGATGGCAGTGGCTCGGACAGCGAGGACGAGGAGGACGGAGAGGGTTATGAAGAGGGCGAGGGCGGGGACTTTGAAGAGGGTTATGAAGAGGGCGAGGACGAAGACATGGAAGGTCAGGAGGAGCAGCATTGATACCCTAGTTAGACCGTGCTTTCTGTTGATGCTATGCCATGTAGGATCCATCTCACGCCGACACAATAAGCAACCTTGTTGCCCTCTTAAGCTCTGCTATATTTTCTACGTACTCGCATCGCTAAACCCCTGTCACTCGATCGCATCCACTTCCCTTTCCCCAGACTCGCCAAGCCCTTCCAAATGAATTGCTCGCCACTACCGAAAAGCACTGCAATCAATCCAAGCCAGAACGCGCAATCCTCCTTCTCCCGCCCTTCTCCAGCCCACTTCCTTCTCCCCTTCCCTTCCCTTCCCTCCCGTATCTTCAAACCTTTCTCCCGTTCGCGCTCATACACGCGCATGATACCAGCGGCGCCATCCGAAACACGCGAAAATAATGCCCTAACCGGCTAAACTAAACCTCGTGCACGACGACCGCCAAACGGATTCCGGCAGTTTGCGCATTCGATCGGCGCCCCGGCCACGGCAGGGCGGATTCGCTGCGAGGCCGAGGGCGATCGGTGTTATGCGTGATGGTGGGGTCATCAAGGGGCGGAGGTGGAGCTGGCTGGTGCTTAGGGTGTTGGTGGTTGCGTCGGTGGTGATGGGGGTGGGGGTCTTG